>Ga0126342_10003488_pt1 | contig 26025 bp, 23 predicted proteins | sample Cyp1metagenome_FD_92528 | JGI IMG/M metagenome (GOLD analysis project Ga0126342, IMG submission 92528) | Coral microbial communities from Lord Howe Island, Old Settlement Bay, Australia - Cyphastrea 1 metagenome | ecosystem: Host-associated > Invertebrates > Cnidaria > Coral ... | reverse complement strand
TTGCCCCCTGAGCCCAGAGCTTTTTGGATTTTTGTTCGCCTTGAGGGGGGGGGTTTTGGTTTTTTTACATATTTTTGAAAAAAAATTTTTTATATTTTTTATTAAAAAACTTTTTTTTTTTTTTTTTTTTTTAAACTATAAGTGATGGTTAGATCCCATAGAACCATGTTTTTCCCATCAATACCCTCTGGTAAACTAACATGACTGTGTAATTCAGCATCTTTAAATATGTTTAATAGATAAATAAACGAACTAAATGGGCCATTTAAACAGTAGCAAACTGTTCGTCATTACCAGAGGGTATCCCAAAATGGATGGTTTATTGATGAAGAACACCATTGAAATGGATGATTTGGATTATTAGAGTGATTTGAATATGGGATTATTTAGAATGATTTAAATATGGAGGTTTCCTGGATTAGTTAATAAGTTAATTACCTATTTAAAAAAAACGTGGTGATTGTCCATAGTCATGTTAGTTTATCAAAGGGTACTCTCTGGTAATTTAACCTAGCTATGGAAAATCACCATTTCCATAGGTAACTCCTCTATAAATGGGCCATTTTCCATAGCTACAAAGTGGGGCCCCCAAACGATAGCTAAGTTGGTTACTAACTCCAATAACCATGGTTTATGGTAGATATAACTATAGGATTCATGGGGTTTATAAACCAACTAACATAACACATTCTATATCATAGATTATCATTCTGATCTTGAAACCTATATCATGGATGATCACATATTGTCCTTGTAATCCAGTTATGATTCGGATATCAAAGGCTATTTTCCAGAGCTCAACTCCCGACGTCGTCCCGACGTCGTCCCGACGTAGGCCGTGCTCGCGACGGAGAGCGCCTTGGGCGGCGACCTGGACGGGGACGTCTTCGTGTGGGGCGACCAACCAGGCGGAGATGCGGCGGACGCGGACGGGAGATGTCAACCATACCTTTTTTGAGGCGATCCCGAACAGAATAAACCCATACTGGTTGGTGGTTTGGAACATGGCTTTTATTTTCCATAATATATATATATAAATATCTGGGATAATCCTTCCCATTGACTAATATTATTTTTCAGAGGGGTTGAAACCACCAACCAGCATAATAAACCTGGTGGTTACGGTGGTTAAGAGATAGAATAGACATGAATAAACGGTGGAAAAAAGGATGGTTTAAGCTGCAAACGTAGGAAAAAAGGGTGGGTTGTACAGATTGAGATATTGGATACTGATGATTGAACCACCAAAAATTGAGAGATCATAACACAAAAATTGTGATTTACGCACCAAAAAATTGGATTTCACCGGATTTCACCAGCCAAAATTCGGATATAGTTATATGTTATGGTAAAACAAGCACTACTTGTGATTTAACAAACAATAATTGGGATAGAATCCGTACATCTGATGTTTCACTGCGTTGACTTGAAGGAAAATATCTTGTTTCTGCGTAGTTTTTGGGTCCACACGCCCCCGGTGTTCTTTGGGAAGTTGGCACGTTTCGCTGTTGATTTCTTCACGGGTACTGAGGAACCCAGCATGATGATGCTTCCAGATACAGTAAGTGTATGGTCAAAAATAATGTAAGTCAGAAACCCCTACGGATGGGAGTATCACAAGATAAAATAACATGGGGATACAACCCACTGAATTCGATATTGGGGTCTATCTTAGTTAGTCTCAATTTGACTGTCAACACTATCAATTAATTTGGATGGGGATCTTCCGATGGGTCTACATTTTCATGTTTTTTTTTCTCACGTGAATGGGGGGACCAATGCGCATGAACACAAACATGATTTTAATGTCAAAACTAGGGTGCTTATAATTACACATGATCATCAAGATACATCAAATACCTATCTCTATATATATACATCAATAAATGCCAAAACTGCAAACACTTATCAACGACAACAAGGTTGAGATTTGTTTGGTTGATGAAGTCATAAAAATAGGCTTGATGGAAATGATAAACCAGTTTGAATCTTTCAAAAAAAAACACATCCTCCCCTTCAAAGTTTCCCGATACGGTGCCTTTTAGCAGTCTAGTATGAGGTAAACATAAGAATTGCTACTGCAGGCAGCAGCCATCATTTGGACCGCCTTTTTCACCACAGTGTCTGATGAAAAATCATTCTTTGCAGGGGTAAACTTCTGGAAATTCTGGATCTGTTTTTCAATTGTTGTTCTACAGAGTCTATTTCTCTTTTTGTCATCTTGGAATTATAATGACGTATGGTGATGTATCATATGGATTGTATATCATTGGGTACTGAATATCTTCATATAATTGTCCTTTGGTGATTGGTGGCTGGAGACAGTTCCAAAACTTTGTTCCATGGAAGTAGCTCTGAGTCTCTGAGCAGCCAGCGTCAGGGGAAGCTGGCTGCAGACGAAGAGAAATCAAGGAAGGTAGCTTGCGGGGAGCCCAAGTTATAAGTTGGGTGATCAAGCCCATTAACTAGAAATGATACCATAGGAAAAAAAAAACATATGACACACCATGTAACATTTTGTTCACCTAATTACACATTAGATTGACCATAGATAAACCATAGTTGAACATCATGGATAACCATAGATAAACCATAGTTCAACTATAAGCTGGATCATCGTTAGCCCATGACCCATTATGCTTGAGCTAATAATAAACCATCGTGAGCGATTTCGTTCAACAGGGCCGTAGGGAATCCACTACACCAGGGCGCTCGCAATACCTCCAGCTGTTGTATGTTTAATATCGTTTAATGATGTTCACAGATGTTCAACTTTTGATGTTGAGAACTCTTGCACCTCAGATTTTTGAGATGTTTTCCTAGCAGTCTGAAAATGAGTCCCAAATATGATGCTTGATCCATCTTGATCCAGTCATGTTCCAATTGACGCCATTTTTCTATGAGGATCCCCATGGATACCCCATGGAGACACATCCCTACAGCAGGGCCCTGAGGCGACAGAGATTGGAAGAAGCCAAGCGTGGAGCCACCGAAAAATCCCTGATGTACATGGCCTGGGGCCCTGGGGCCCTGGGACGGGGCTACCGAAGGTCTGTCTAAAAACGCTGGGGAGCCGGCTGAGTTTCGAAATGCGAAACGAAACCAAAGGCATCCAAAGACTACTGAATGAGATTGTTGAGTTTGTTTATGTTTGTTTTCAGGCTATCTCCAGGTGGCCATCTAATGAATCTAATGATTTTCGCTGGTTAACTGGTGTTCTGTACTGTTCCAGTTCCCCAGCCATGGAAAACTTTGAAGTTCCAGATGTAGAGAGCTCCCAAGTTCCACCTTGCACAAATCCCATCACATCCGTCGTATGCCATCAAATGTTGGGCACGTGCTGTATGACCGTCCCAGTTCGTAACCGGCCAGTCCGTAGGTTTAAACCATAGTTGGGGGAATTTACCATCAATGCACCTATTTGCAGCTGTCGATTGGATTTCAATTAGTTCATGAATTCCTTAAACCTCCTTGGATTTCAATATCTTGTGTAGTGATGTTTCTTTGTCTAAACTTCCAGTTTGTTGCTTCAAAGCTGTGTTAAAATGTCGCTTAAGTGTATATTTTGTCCGTATTGATTCTATCCATATTAGCGTGTTTCTTCACACCTTCATGGTGGGTGCTTCAAATCTTCACTTCGCCGTAAGTTTTTGTTGGTGACCCTTATCTTTATTGGCTAAAATGACACACCAAACCATCAAGATTTGTCGAATCGTTGGGCAACAACGGAGGTCCAAATATTGTTGTGTTCCAACCGACTATGATATAAAAATGAAAGGAATTGCCTCTGGGTGGTGTATTGAATATACGTATATTAAAACCAAATTTAGTGGGCACACAAACGCAAACAGGTCTTTGCAAGTCTTGACTGTTGATTCTGCAAAAGTATTGATGATTGAAACCAAGTATCACTTGCAAAGATCCATAAAAGTATTGTCATGATTGATTCTTGACTATGGATTATGATGGAGTGTTCTTATGTGTTATTGATTGTTATCTGGTTGGTGGTTTGGAACATGAATTTTATTTTCCCCAATAGCTGGGATGATGATCCAATCTGACTTTCATATTCTTCAGGGGGGTTGAAACCACCAACCAGTTATTATGCACATAAAACACGCAAATTACATGACATGACGCATGTCTAGTGACTCCCGAGGCTGAGCTGAGTCGGGGCAGCAAGACCCCACACCACTTGACGGGGGAACGTTCGCGGACGCTGACTTCGCGTGATGTGGGGAGGACCCGGAGGGTTTGCAGCGTGTTTGATGAGTTTATGTGAAGTGTCGAAGGTTCTTTATGCTTCTTTGTTTTGGTTGTTACTAGTAACTTGGTCATGTCCAATACAGATCGAGTGGTCATTCATTTTTTCCGTTAAGACACTTTTTTGTATTTATTAATATGTATATATACATATTAATTAATATATATATATATTCTTTGGATTTGGTGGGTACTACCCTCCTGACAACAGCACGGCACCTGGAAAAATATTAGGTTCATTCCGTGTTGGTTTTCACCGAAGGGGACATCTGCATTCCACTGCATTCCGAACTTAAAGTCCTGAAACCAATCTGGTTGATTGTTTTTTGCGAGTCATTTGTCAATGATCACGGAATGTTGCAAACTCGTGTGGAATTGGGGATCACATCATGGTAAGCAAACACTCTTGAAAAAAACCAGAAGGTGAATGGCTGACAAACGCTGAGACCACCCACAACTTTGCTTTACTATACTTGTTAAAACAGAGTAATTATAGCCTACTTATTGTCAGTGAAATCCATTCTTGAATGTTAGGGTTTCTTATGTTTGTAAGCATATGGAATGTGAAGCCTAATTGGCCCGGAACACTTGTGCCTCCATTGGAATAAACCGATGAAACGGTGGTGTATCCCAATTCCTGCCTTGACATTTGAATGATATTAGGTATGCTTCAATCATGGTCAGTTTTTCTCCATATGAGCGGCTTCTCACGTCAGTGTGGGTCCAGATTGGGTACGCCTAACATTGGACTGTCAATATATTATGATAGTAGCAAGAATGAAGACTTATATATGAATGTTGACCTCTATATCTGAACTTTCATTCCGTCAAAAGGTCCTTGATAGTCAACATATATGATTCTTCATTGAGATATAGATGTGGAGATATAGATCTATGATTCTTTCATCAATATGTGGGGGTCTCCATAAATGAGGGATCCTTTAAAATGGTTGGTTTATAATGGAAAATCCATCTACATCTTTCTTCATACCTTGATAGTCAACTTGCATCTCCGCTGGCCAACCCATCACTGTGGATCTCCATAGCCCTACTGAAGCCATCACCGGGCCAAGCACCGAGGTGCGCGATTTGGACTTTGCAGCTTTTGGTTGCGAAGGCCGGGTGCAAATGAGGACTTAATCAACTGAAATTTCTGCTTTAAAGGTAAAGAACATGAATTTGAGTATCAAAAAAGTGGAATAGCATCCAGTAAACTAAGATAGCTATGGAAAATGGCCATTTAGAGTTTGATGATTTACCTCTCAAAAATGGTGATTTTCCATATTGAATTACCAGGGTAGAACCACCAAGAAGAGGTATTGAATCATCACAAATATCGCATTTTGTGGTCATGAATTACGGATGAACATCTCGGTAAGTCTTTAATTGCCACTATGCAACGGTGTGGTAGTTCCCTATCGAACTGGGTGACAACGTTCCCCAGTCACTTCCCGGGACATCCAAGCAAACCAGTAGCCTGTTGCCCTCTGCATATAAATTGTGGCCAATTCTTGGTTCCCCATGGAATAGTAAATTAATGCTATATAATGGAAGTTCATAGTTATATCATATTCCATTAATGTTAATGTTCCATATAAGTTATATTATATTCCATATAAGTTATATTATATTCCATTATATTCCATTATGCCATTAGTTATACAAGTTAATGTTCCATTAATGTTTCATTAATGTTCTATGATGTTCCATCTTCTGATTCCCCATGCTTTTCTGCATCGGCACTTTTTTGATGTTTCCCCCGAATTCCCCCAGACGTGGAGCTGCCAATGTGGGACCGCGGTCATGCTTTCGTTGGCGCCAACGGTGCTGGAAGTTGTCTTCACGTCGATCAGGCGCTGGGAGAAGCGGTAGAGCTGGTGGTGGATGTGGTTGAAACAATGGAGATCTGGGGATGGGTCAAGTTGCCTATGAAATTCTCATATTTATGGGAAAACCATGGGAAAACCATGGGAAAACCTATGGAAATGCCTATTAAATATCCATGAAATACCATATTATGTTCTGGTTGGTGGTTTGGAATGGAACATGGCTGGATTATGACTTTCCAGAAACAGTTGGGAAGAATCACCCCAACTGACTTTCACTCCATGATTTTTCAGAGGGGGTAGGGCTCAACCACCAACCAGTAAGGTAATGCCGGTTTTATTGGGTATCGTTTGCATACGGTTGGGTTTTCACTTAGAGCCATTTAACTGGGGAAAACTGGGATTTAAGTTGGGAAAAGTGTGATAAATTGAATGGGCAACCAGAGGGGAAAACTGGTCCCCCATTTTGAACTGTAACAAGTGGATGATATATCTTATGGCAACTGGGTAATCTGGGATATGACATACATTAGAGGTACAGGCTTTTAACCCAGTGAGCAATCCAGAGTCAAGCCTACTTGGGTGGTACATCCCACCAAGTAAACGGTGAATCATCCAAGCATATTAACCCAAAAATATATGGACATATCCCAGATATACATTGATCATAAACCATTTGCTAGTGGGGATGCACATTCTGGTAGAGATCAATACCCTCTGGTAATTTAACATAGCTATTGAAAATGGCCCATTTATAGTTGATTTACCCATTAAAAATGGTGATTTTCCATAGTTATGTTAGTTTACCAGAGGGTATTTATAAAAACATATTAAAAACAGTATCACTGTATCACAGATCCATTTTGGCTGGTGAAATCACCATATTTTAGTCATTTAAATCACCATCTTCCCCAAATCATAATTTTCCCTAGGTAAATCACCATTTTCACCAGTAAAATCACAATTTCCCTAGGAAAATCGCAATTTTTTCAACAGCAAACTCATCAAAAGACTGCTGTTTTTTCAGCTGGCCCTTCAGGCATGGTGGAGCAACATCTCCAAGAACTTTGCAGGCGGGATGAACCATCCAAGAATTGGTGTACTCAATGACTTACATCATATATATATATATATGTATATAATACATAATATATGATATACATATTATGATATGTATATATAATATATATATATATATTATCATTATATATATAATTATATGTATATGATTTGTATGTATAAAATATGATATACTCTATAATATATACCCTAAGGATCCAGCCGTAGCTTCGTAGGAAAGATGACTGGGCTACGATCTATGGGAATAACCTTCTTAGACAGTGTTTGGATCCACAGGGATATATATATATATATACGTATGTGTATGTTGTAAACTGTATATGATATCGTAACTATAGCAATGATACACACATTAGCCCCCAATGCTATATATAGTGATACATATCGCAAGTAGATATAAGTAAGTAGCATAGTCTGTATTCAATGATACTATAGATTTAAATAGTGTATATCAGAAATAGATATCAAGCAGGTATAAATGGTTAAACAATCAATTCAAGCTAGACATGATCGTATTGTGTTGATATATATATATATATACATACACCCGATATATATGTTTTTAAATATACACACATATACACACACATACATACATACATACATACATACATACATACATATGTATATTAATGATTAGTGAATCAAATATTGTGTATCAACATATATTGGTGTCATGTTTCATATGACATATCAAACAATATATACGTATATATATATATGTATGTACATACTTGTTACCCTGTATACCATAGATCTAGATAGTACGGTTCACCTTTCTCAGAACTCTTACCAACCAGACTTATTCACCAGATACTATAAGCATGATCCTGCGAGGTGTTGTTCGTGACAATAATCGTTGGACCAAAAACTTTGGTACCAGTGTTTGACCTTCAGGCAATTCTTGGCATGGCAAGATATGCCAACCCAACGGCCAAGCCAGTTTTTTAATGATTGGTGTGGGCGGAAATCGGCCGATTTCACCCCCCGTGTTTGATGACGGTATCGTACGCATCCGTTGCAGGGTATAAACTGGTGGCACTGTTGCTTGGACCTGGAAAGTCTGGCGGTGTGGCTGGGAACAAGACAAATTGATCCTTTGGGAGATGGTAAGTTTTCGAAGATGTTGACAATACCATTTACCCTCTGGTAATTTAACATCACTATGGAAAATCACCATTTATAGTGAAATTTCCCATGAAAAATGGTGATTTCCCATAGTTATGTTAAATTACCAGAGGGTAAATGAATTTGCAGGTGGTTTTTTAGGTGATACTTGTTGATAACACTTGGATGTTGACAATGAAACCCACCATTTCCAGTATGGATGTTGCATTTAACAAATTTTGAGGGAAGCAAATTGTGTCGCCATCACATATTTTTTTCTCTGTACGGGGAGCCAAGGAGTTTCTAAGATTTTTCCAATCATAGCTACAATATTTTGAATAAAAAGGGCGCTCAAATTTGCAAACGTTTGGAAATCAACCAAACTACATATCAACATATCAACCAATCCAACAAATTATTGCCAAAACCACAGATAATACTCGTATTGGAGAACCACAGCAACAAGAGACTCCATATTCAGCATGCAAATTGACATAGCACATCCCTTCAAACATACAACAAATTATAGACACAAGTGTCCTGCCTTTAATGAATTCATGGTTTTCTTGAATCACCCTCCTGTAAAACCATGGTTTTCCACCTTGTGACATGTTTTTGCATGTTTACCCCAGGGTAACCATTAAAAAAAATAGGGTGGAATGGTAATATCATTCAAATATCATGGGAAAATAATGTTATTAACCAGTCAACCATCAGTCAACCATCAGTCAATCATCACGATTCTTCTTGATATTCTCACCAAGTTTTATAGGTGCATCAAGTCAAGTAATATCCCATCTCTACTGGTTGAAGCACCATCTAATTCACCAATCACCATGGGTTGAAATATGTTGAAATGGTAATATCATGGGAATATAATGGTATTAACCTTTAATATATTACACTACAATTACCATTATTTCCATGTTATCCAGGAATACCATGGATAACATGTACTATGACAATCTATGACATGTATTATATACCATTGCGAAATTATGGTTTTAATGAAGTATTATGATACCCTGGGAATATAATGGTGCTAACCTTCACAATATTTCATTAAAGCAAATCATCATCAACCACCATCAACCAATCGTCACGATTTGTCATGCTGTCATTAAACAAACAATACCTACATCAGGCATCTCATCCCATCTCATACGGGTTGACTATATTTATCTAGTTCAAAGATCGGTTAATAACTATGGTACCAATATTATTTGTCATACTCACCATTCTGTGGGGGTTTCCATACTAAGTCACGGATGCCAAGGTCACCATGAAACCTCATGGGTTTTGAAAAACCCCGTGAACCATAGACCGATATATTATATCTACCATAAACCATAGTTATTTGAGTTATAACATGTTATAACCCCTAAAAAATGTAGCATCTACCAGATCTACCATAGTCATTTGTCATAACCATTGTATACCAACCATTCAAAGCCCCAAAAATCAACGCCAGTTCCAAAGGTGGGGCCCGGGCGCTGCGCCCGAAGCCCTGAAGCTCTCCACACAACTCTTCCGCAGGCGCATTAAACATGGGGAGTTCGCCAAAGAAACTCTGAGTTGAAGCGTGGAACACATGGAAAACATGATTGTTTAATGGGCTGTAAGCCAAAATTGAGGGAAATTGAATGGGACTTAACCATGAAGTATAAGGAGTTCTATTGGTTTTCACTTTGTGACAATTAAATGATGAGTGATGGTCGATTGGTGAATTCGATGGTCAGATGGGTTTTGACTTGAATTTGCTCGAAAAGATGATGTCACAGAAAATTCAGCATGAAGATTTTTGGAGGTAAATCATTAGATGGTTTTCATCATTATAACGATGGTCGATTGCACCATCATTAGATGGTTTTCCTTGATTAGACATTGTGCAATCCAGGGGATTATGTGGGATGAAAGGAGGAGGTTTGCCAACCAGTTCACTGGGATGGTGTGGTATTTTTTGCTTGAACAGATTCACCAAAAAAGGCACGGACAGAAAGAGATGACGGACGGTCTGAGTTTTGCCCCAAGCATTTTGGACACTTCAAATTTGGTGACTGCTGCAATGGGCCAGCAGATGCTGCAAGTATGTATAGCTTTGCCAAGTGGCCGAAATGAGAACCTGTCAGTTCCGAAGTCCTCCAAAGTCGGGGACTTGAAGGTTCTGGCGCAAAAGGCCTTTGGACAGGGTTTTGTCAAACTGGTCACGGTGGAAGGTCAGGTTCTGACTCCCAGCAAGTCTCTGGATGCAGTTGGCATTCAAGATGGAGATAACCTCGTGGCCATTGCCCAACAAACAAAGTTGGCAACAACAGGTGAAGCGTTTGCGCTGTGGTGCTGCGGGGGTCATGGGCTGGTTACATGGGGCAGTGCCAATTCTGGTGGAAACAGCTCCAGTGCCCAAGAGAAATTCATCAGGGTGCGGGAGATTCAGGGCACAGGTGCTGCTTTTGCTGCAATCCTGGCAGATGGACCTGTTGTCACATGGGGCTATCCAGACTCGGGTGGTGACAACTCAAAAGTCCAAGGTAAGCTCCAGAATGTAAAGCAGATTAAGGCCACATGCGTCGCTTTTGCTGCAATCGTGGCAGACGGATCTGTTGTTACATGGGGAAATCCAGACTTGGGTGGCAACAGCGCTGAAGTCCAAAGTCAACTCCGGAATGTGCAACAGATTCAGGCTACAAATGGAGCTTTTGCTGCAATCCTGGCAGATGGGTCCGTTGTTACCTGGGGCGACCGACGCTCTGGTGGTGATAGCTCTGAAGTACAACACCAGCTCCGGAATGTGCTTGAGATTCAGTCCACGGCTACTGCTTTTGCTGCAATCCTGGCAGATGGGGCTGTTCTCACATGGGGCCGCGGACTGTATGGTGGGGACAGTTCAAAAGTCCAAGGTCAGCTCCGGAATGTGCAACAGATTCAGGCTACAAATGGAGCTTTTGCTGCAATCCTGGCAGATGGGTCCGTTGTTACCTGGGGTGACCGACGCTTTGGTGGTGATAGCTCTGAAGTCCAAGGCCAGATCGCATATTTGTAGGACACTGTGCTTCTTGTTGCGCGCATTGTGAGCCAGAGTTCAATGAAAACAAGCGCTTCTGCGGACTGGATGGGTAATGACCGGGTAATGGGTTGAGTACATTAAAAGCAGGTTAGAACATGGTTTAAGCAACAAGATTTGGATTCAAGCATGAACAGATGGGTCAACTGATTGGCGATACATTATTACTTGATAATACCCTCTGGTTATTTAACATAGCCATGGAACATGGCCTATTTATAGATGGTTTAACTATTAAACATGGTGATTTTCCATGGCTATGTTAAATAACCAGATGGCCTTTCGCTATTTTGATAGCGATGGTGCATTATTTTACTGACCCAACCAGCTGAAAATTTGTGATGGCATCACCAGAGTAGTTTGTTAAACGTTGTGAAACCTTAAATCGCCAGCTATTAGGCTTCCCCTGCGAATCTGAAACGACCTCAAACAAGGATAAACAAGGTGCATATAAACACACATATATATATATATATATTATATAATTATATATATACACATCACCTTATATATATATATATATTTATTAAAAAAAAAAAAAAAAAAATATATATATATATATATATTGTATTCATATATTACATGAAGTATTAGAAGAGTCAGAGGTGTCAGTGGTGATATTCAGTGATATTCTGACATATTCAATGGTTTTGGCATTGAGAATCCCCATGCCATCAGTTGATCAGACATGACCAGACCAACCGAGGAATCATATGAAGCAACAACGTTTTTGAGGATAGCCGGGGATGTCAACCGACAATCCCTATGGATCCAAGTACCTTCTTAGGAAGTGTTTGGGGTATATTTTACTATAATTTGGAGGGTTAAGTACCTTCTCAGACAGTGTTTGGATCCATAGGGAATCATTAGTTGGCCACGTGTTGGTTTTTCAAATCTGATACTTGAAACCCGACATTGACTTACATTTTTGGTGTGACTCAACGACCATGATGTTTACGGTAATTTATTAGTTGGTTCACGTTCACGTCCTTGTTTCTGCGGCTGAACTCACTATATTATTTATAAATATATAATAATACCCTCTGGTAAACTAACACGGCCATGGAAAATCCCTCATAAATGGAGGTTTTAATGGGAAAATCATCTACAAATGAGCCACGTTCCATCACTATGTTAAATTTCCAGAGATATACCATCCTGTAAACGTTTTACATAGATGTGGACAACCCATCATGATGAATGTAGATGGTTTTCCTAGAGAAACACCACCCGCTGGGTTTGGATGCTGCTTCAGCTGGAAGGCCGTTGTCCAAAGAACAGACTGACGCCCTGCGGCAGGTGGGAAGAGATATATAGAGTCTAGAGGTGTGAGAACATGTTCGTAAAGCACAAATGTACTATGTATGGTTAATAAAGATCGGTATGGTTTTCGATAATATTTTTGTGTGGTTAGTATGGTTAGTATGGTTAGTATGGTTAGTATGGTTAGTATGTATGGTTAGTAATTAATGTGGTTAATGTGATTGTTTTTCTAATTTGTTAAGAAACCATATTTTGATATATTTTTGTTTGGTTTATGGCACCATCTAGCACCCATTGGACTGATGAGTTTAGGGATGATGCATCCAATATTGCTTTAACATACTGCATGCCACGGTCTTGGATAATATTGGATATACCCTCTGGTAAACATGCCAAAAACTATGGAACATCACCATTTTTCATGGGAAAACTCAATATTTTTTATGGCCATGTTCAATAACAAACTGTAAGAGTTTACCAGATGATATGTAGCAATGGGATGATATGTAGCATTAGCCTCCAAGTGGTGGGTTTACTATGGGATGGTTGATGGCTGGTAAACCACATCAAGTTTCGTTGGGCTAGTTATCTCAAGATGGAGGAACTTTTCAGGAACAACATGTTCAAACGTTGAGCTATTCGGAAATCATGGAGTGTACCAGGGGCTACTTAAGTACCTACAAGATGTATGTGGGCGTTTTTTTGGGGGGAGGTGTGGGGCATCATTGCTATGTTTTGGTCGCAGTTCTTGCTGTCAGACTTCCACATATCGGTTTCAGTCCCTGGAGTCGTCACAGTCACGCACCCGCTTGCTGAGAATTGGTAAAGGCAATCCCGACCCGGAACTATCCTACTTAGTCCTACTTGGAAATCCGGCACACGACCCATGATTTTGGTTTGGCACTCATGTGGCACGATGATGGCTTGGAAGTCTTCCTGAAATCTCTTTGTTCTCAGTTCATGTCCCCTGTATGTCAGCATTCCCATTGTTGGGGAATTGTATTGTCAAATTGTCCCATCTTCGTTCATGAGTCAAACTAAGTCCCCCGTTTCATGGCAATTGAAAAGGGAAGTTGAGGTTCCAAACCATATTTTTTTGGGTTTTTCCGTTTCCAAATTTTGACAAGACCCTAAAATATTGTTGGTTTATGTCGATTAATTCATTGGATTGGTTTAGTCGGGAACATCTACAGGAAACCATGGTTTTACCATGAAATATGGGAGGTTCCGGTTCAAATTTTCCCTTCAACCAATCCAGTGAATTACCCTCTGGTAAGCTAACATAGCTATGGAAAATCACCATTTGTTATGGGAAAATCTACTATAAATGGCCATTTTCAATAGCTATTTTGACAGAGGGTAATTCGTAATCTGTCTCCAGGTGTATTCAATCTTTGTTGGCTGCTTCATCCAATGAAATCCTACTACCATCTGGTTATGACTAACAGTTCGCCATGGAAAATCACCATGTTTAATAGGTAAACCATCTATAAATGGTTTTAAGAACGGTAAACCATCTATTTCTATGGTCCATCTATTTTCCATGGCGAACTGTAACAAATAACCAGGTTGGGTAAATCCCATTTTTATCCATTTCTCAATCCTACTGTAAAATGCCCTAAACTTTTGGGTGCTTGCGGATATCTCATGTCTTGCCACGTCTCCAGGCTTCAACCATTGCTTTACTGGGTCCGGGAGATGTGGCGAGGTTTTTTCCCGGGGAACTGGCAGGAACTGGGGATTTCATCGGCATTCTGGTGAAGATCATCCCCAAGAACAAATCATGGCTGGTTGGTGGTTTGGAACATGTTGTTTTTCCATACTCAGATGCTCCATGTATGGTATATTTACCTACAAAACTGGGTGATTTTCAGGGCAAATGTTAGGATTCATATTCCAGACATGGAGCATCTGGGATATATTAGAAAGAATAACCTCAACTGACTTTCACTCCATCATTTTTCAGAGGGGTAGGTCAACCACCAACCAGTAATGGTGAAGATGGGGATTTATCATAGGAGTAATCGGAGTAATCGGAGTTTGAACATAGGAGCTTACTCCGATATGGGACTTCGTCAAATCATAGGAGTTTTTGTTGGACTTTGAACATTGGTGATGGGGATTAATCATAGGATATATTGATAGATCTTGGGGATAAAAACTGGATTTACGTTACATCTTTTGATGGTTTCAGATATTGTTCAACCATACATATATGGATGTTTTGTTGAGATGACGAGCATATTCTTGCTGACGGGGCAGGTTATATTGTTCAACCACCAAGCAGATGTTTTTTTTGTTTTTTTTACCTGTGGATTTCACGGGAACCAGCCAAGATCCATGGGATATGATGTGTAGTGACTTAGTGTCAATGCATGGATGATTTATGGCAATTTTGATATACCCTCTGGTTATTTGTTACAGTTCGCCATGGAAAATGACCCATTTATAGATGGTTTACCGTTCTTCAAAATGGTGATTTTCCATGGCGAACTGTTAAATAACCAGATGGTAGGTTTAATGGAATATCATTGGGGAGTAGCCAGATATCAATGGGATGTTATGATACAACTTACAAGTAGCTGAAAATGGGGATGAGCCAATATTAATGGGATTTCTGAGATATGCTCGAGAGAAACAACATAAACTTGATATGATATTTGGGTGTGTCTGAAAATGGGGTAGACCCTTCCAATGGCAACTTCAATGGTAAATTGAGGTTATTATAGTCCTTTGGACTTGGCATTGCCCGTTCTCAATCAAACCAGCATCTTCAGAGACATTTCCTGATATTTTGAAACCATGTAGATATTTGAGATGCGAGGCATCTCAAAATTTACTGGAAACATCTCCAACATTCCAACCACACATGTTGGTCGTTTTTGCACATTTGTCCTGCGTTACAGAACCCAATTACATGTTTTTCCCCGCACGTGACATGAAACCTTGGGTTCCAGAAAAAAGAGTCGCGTAAATTTCACCAATCCTGCTGGTTACCCTCTGGTAAATTAACATAGACCCTGAAAATCACCAATCTTTAGTGGAAACTAATCTTCCAACCCCTATCTGGCAGGGTCTATGTTAGTTTACTGGAAGGTATCCCTTTCTCTTTTTTCAGATCATCGGATGTCTCCCATTTTCGCACGCCAGTTTCACCGGTGGGCTGCCACATGTCACGGTGGTAGTGGGTGACATGCTCAACCTTACAGCCTATGCAGCTTGCTTGCAGGGTGAGTAGCAGGAATCCGTCCCCTAAAGAAGCAGAAAAGCCGGATTTTAGGTGGTTTTACTATTATAATCACTACTATAATTATTGGTTACATACTTCTAGTTTACCAGCAATGGGTCTTGATAGAATACTTACTACTATACTATACTAGAATTACTCAACAAAAATGGACACTGGATCTGGTTTTGAATCCTAGATAAAAAAACTCAAGATGAAACTGGATTATATAGCCTGTGGAAATTTGGTGATGCCTGCAATTGTAGGCTTGTTTGGAAGATTAATTTATATAAGTGGAGATTTCTCTTTTCGGATCCTGTGCTGGAGCATGTCGATGGTAGTTTCCTGAGTTCGAAGCCAGTGCAAGCTCACACTCCAATCCCTTCCAGCTTGTATCAAATACTGTAATCCCCAATCAAAACCCTAGTTTAGTGATTACAGTGAAAAATACTGAACAGAATAATTGCAATTGGTTCAGAGTAATTCAATACTGAAAACTAGTAATATATATATATATATACTGTAATTCAATACTGAAAACCAATTCCTCTTTGTGATCTTCATGAATTGGCGGTCCTTGTCATATCTGGTATCCCCATTCCAGGGTGCTTAAATTCAAACCATGTTCAGCTCCCGCGTTTGGATAGTTACCCTCGGGTAAACGTTTACATAGATGTGGTTTCAACCCATCATGAATGTAGATCATTTTCTTAGCAAAACCATTGGTTTCTGACATTTTTGTGTATGTTTACCCTAGGCGAATTCCCCTATGAACGATATGACGGTTGTCAGGAGAGCCTGATCAATTGGCATCCCTGCAATGCAGGCCCGGGATAGGAATCATGGTGATACAATGGGGTTTTCATGGATTTATGTCGATGATTTATGATGATTTCTATAGGTTTCATGGAATATAGTGATAAGTTGGGATTACTCAGAGGATTTCATGGATATCAGTGGGATATAGTAGACCCGAATGGTGGTACCATGTCTGTGATCCGAATCGATTTCCCGCAGTTGTACGCCAGCAACAGACAGTGGAAGTTGACTGGCACTTATTTACCCAGCTCTACCGAATGATGTTCCTTTTTACTGATGGTTTCAGAACTGATGGTTTCAGAAAGGTTGGGTGGATAGCACCTGTGTTACATCGGAATTAAGAGGCAATGACCTAAACTGTTCTATCTAATCTAATCCAGTTTCTTGTCAGTATTTCAGAAAAGGTTGGGTGTATAACACCATTATATATATATATGGGTCTGCCCTAACTTAACATAGCTATGGCAAAATATTATTTAAACTATCTAGTTATATCTAGTTTGTGATATTTTAACTGGTTGCTTTAGAAAAATCACCATGTTTAATAGCTGAGTATAGGTAAATCAATACACATCATTTGTAAGACGATCATTTTTCACTTCGCCAAACTCGCAGATCTCCTGCTTCGTGGAGCTCTGCGGAAGCCAGGCACAGTGGTCCAGAGGTTACTGAACCGGTGTAACCATGGAGTTTTTAAGCCCCATGTATACCCCTCAGGTCAATCGACGATTAATGGACGATTCAATGGGTTGGTTTAAGGAAACAAATGCAGGAAACCATCGATTTTTCCATTGGCGAAATCGAATTATCCATTTCTAACTGGGTCAATGGATTGGTTTTCTTGGGAAAATCTGAACACCGGTTTTAACACGGTTTTTACCAGTTTAAATCGTCAAAAAAATCCAGATGGGTATGACAGAAACTCAGGTTTGACTCATTCTCCTACTACCCATATCTGGGTAAATATAACGACCTCACTGTTCTCCCTCACTGGAAATCATAGTTAGATTGCGGGGAATCATCCCCATAGCTGGCCGCAAGATTCAGGTTAGTGAAATAGTATAAATTACCTACCCATACGTATAAAAAATATTAAAAGTTGGCTTCATACCATGGTGGCATGGATTCTGGAAATGATTCTGGATTCTCTTCCCTCCATTTGGAGATAAAAAGCATCGCTGTGAAACATAAATAAGGCAGTCAAACTTGACAGCATGGCTTGGTATGGCCTGAAACTTTCGACATGTTGGAAATCTTCACATGGAAAATATTCCACTCATGGAATATCCCCCAAATTACAATTTGATGAGTTTGATATGGAGAATGAAGTTTTAAACCGCCATTATTTCCAATAGTTGAAGCTACATGGTGCTTCTCTATATTGTTTTATGATGTTTTAATATGTGTTATTATTCAAACCCAACTTTCCCATTTCAGTGTGGATTTTAGACGTCCCTTAATTTCTGGGTATCCCCAAAAGGAACCACACCGTGACTTGACACAGAAAAAACTTCCCAGGGAGCGAAGGTGTCATGAAGCGCAAAGCCCTTCATGGCCTCTTTGATGACATCGTTCAGGTGGGGCTGGATGGTAAGAAAGCTGCGGCTGGATGTTCCTAGAATGGTATAGAGAATTGGCAGCTGGGTATAGCGTCATAGCGTCTTTTTTTCCCGCAGATGAACATGATGGAAAACACGGGGCTCCTGTCCCTGTAGAATTTTCATGAATTTCCCAGATGTTCTTCCTACGTAGTTCAGTGGCGAATCAGCGTGAAATGTCCGATTGAAGCATGAACTAGGGAGGTATGATCTCCACCATGCAACTAAGGGATGATGTTTGCGACTCAGGCATGGTGGCGAGCATCAGTTATTTGTAGTTTGTCTTCTAGGTAATGCAGTAATTTGCTGTATGTTACCGGTGAATAACCTAGAACACTATGCATTTGAGGTCTATCCCATTCTTAAGTGGATGAACTAACCATTGCGATTAATAGTTCGCCGACTATAAGATGCACATATGCAAAATATCCAAACTTGCACATGGAAGGTACTTAGACAATGGAGGCTGGGGATGCAAGTTGCAAGCTGTAAGCCTGTATACACTTTTATAGGGACCCAGGACCCATGATGACCCGTGCATATATACATTACATGTCTCGAGGTGTCCAAGGTGTGACAAATTCATTGTTCCAACCAATAATATTATATCGACAGATAGATAATCTACGGTATAATATCCCAGAATCAATGCATACATACTGTACATATATGAGTAACCGACAAAGTTAGCGGAAGACTAAAGTAGTAGGGAGTGGACTTGGGATGTTCAAATTTGTGTGAAATCCTTCACAACCGATAGGGGACCACCCACTTGAAGATACCCTCTTTTTACACATAGCACGGAAGTACAAACCTTCACAATTCACAACCAATGGGGGACCACCCACTTTGGCCATGTCCATTGCGAGTAGTAAGTATTTTGTCCGCCACTCATATGATATCATATTGTATAGATATAATATAGTATAGATATAATATACCCTCTGGTTATTTAACATAGCCATGGAAAATGGTCCATAGAAATAGATGGTTTACCGTTCTTAAACATTGTGATTTTCCATGTTTATGTAAACGTTTACCGGAGGGTAGATATAAGACATACAATCCATACAGAACATAAAGATGTCACCTGTGATGCCGGCCAGGTGGTTCGGCGGAGGGTGCCGGAGGCGGGATTTGTCCAAATATGGCTCTGCGAGATGGCAGGGCTACCCCCAAACAATCCATTTTAATACAGGATGGGGACCCCAAGATAGCCAAGGTGCCTTATAAGTGGCTGAAATCTGGTTTATGTTAGATATATATAACTATAGTTAATGGGGGTTATAATGGTTTATAAACCAACTTACAACTGGGGAGCCCCATCAGTAGGATTTTCCAAATCAAAACCATCCAGCTATTGGGGTACCCCCCATTTATATATTTATATCCATTTATAGCATTTATGAAAGCCCCCATATGGACCCTACAGGAGTTCAGGATACAATCGAAGTAGAACCATGGGAATTTCAGCCCCCATAAGTTGGGATATGGGGCCCCGAACTATGGTGAAATCTATCCACTGAGTTCACTTAGTTCACTGCACTTCCAAGTAGAATGGACGTCCAGAAGGGGTCCTCCCCCAAGTTATAAGTTTGTTTATAACCCCATCTGGGGGTTTCTTAAAATGGGCATTCCCCAAAAGCATAGGCTAAAAAATACCAAAGTGGTCTAATTTTGGATGATTCGGGGTACAGTATCCCCATTTTAGGACCCCCATCTGAGTTTTTAGACACATCTGCCATGAGTCCTAGTTAGCCTAGTTATAAACCAACTTCCCTAAGTAGGGGACCCATTCCTCTAAGGGATAAATTGTAGTGGGGAGACATGATATGGGAGTTAGGACTCCTAAGGATATATTGAGAGATGTAATTAGGATACATTGAGGATATAGAATTAAGAGTCCTAAGGGATATATATATATAATATACATATGATATTGAGATTCAATGAGCACTTATTTGGGATGAAACATGGAATAGCCAGCCAATATTACCCTCTGGTAATTTGTTACATAGCTATTGAAAATGGCAATTTATATTGAAATTTTCCCATTGAAAATTGTTATTTTCCATAGTTACCCCCTGGTAAATTAACATAGACCCTGAAAATCACCAATTTTTAATGGAAATTAGTCTTCCAACCCCGATGACTGCCAGGGTCTATGTTAATTTACTGGAGGGTATGTTAGTTTACCAGAGGGGAATGAGAAGTACCAAAGGGATATCATTTCCTCAACGAACTCTTCGACCCAGGCTGCTGGGAATCAACGGCAAAATCCCAGAAAGGAAAACGAAGGGATTTCGGCAGCCAACATGAAAATTCCAGTGGATAAAACATGTACCCTCTAGTTATGTCAAATTAGCTATTGAAAATGACCATTTATAGTTGATTTTCCCATTAAAAATAGTGATTTTCCATAGCTATGTTAGTTTACCAGAGGGTATAAGAATAATAACATGTGCATAGAATCACTTTATATATGGGGATTTCGCCAATGGTGGATTTGACCAAGAAAAAATAGAGCTGGTCCAGGCAAATCAGGGTAAGAATCATTCCAAAATTTCGGCTCAAGGCTCTCGGTCTTGTGGGGAGTAGGATCTCCTTAAAACTTATCCACAAGCGCACCTACTGTTCCCAGTTACTCCAAAGAACTGCTAAACTAGATTTTGCTGGTTGGTGGTTTGGAACATTTTTTTCCCCTTTCATATATGGTTTGTCATCCTTCCCATTGACTTTCATATTTTTCAAGATGGTTATTGCACCACCAACCAGATGGTTAATAGTAATGGTTGATTTTTCATAGTGGTTAACTATATATATGAACCATATATCAATCATTAATATTAACCATCATTAATCTATGGTTAAAACCACCAAGCAGTTTGCCTTAGAATTGAATTTTCATCAGGGCCCACGGCCTCTTTGGCGTTAAACGCCTATGTTTTGCCAACTCGGTGCTTGGGACCAGTGATGCCAGTGATCGACTCTGGATCCTGAGAACTCAAGGCCTATTTGTTCTGCATCAACTAATCCCAAGTTGCATCAATATCTACAGTTATGGCCATTTACCAGTTATAAGTGGCTATAAATGGGATTATACATTCTATAAATGGGGTTATAAGTACTTATAACTGATAAATGGCCATAACTGTATACATATATACATATAGCATCAGTGTTTAGAGTGCTAACGTCAAGAAAAAAACATGAATACGTAAGTGTTTAATTAACTAACATCAACTAACCATTTTCAGGGTTTCATGTTCAATTCACCATCCATTTTCAGTGCACCATCCGCCATAACATCGTTGTTTATCGGAGGCCTTGGACCTGCACAGGAAAGGCGACCGCATCGGGAACATACGATGAGCAACGTTGAGTTTCAACAAGGGACATTCCTGGTGAATTTTAAGTGGCTGCTTTTGTGTCACAAGATGTGAAAAAGGTCTGTAAGTTTTTATTGATATATTCACGAAATCTGAAGCATTAAAGAACCTGGAGCAGGCTTTCTCGTCCATTGTGGGAAACGTAACCTGGTCTGTCTATGGGTTTTATGTGGTTTAATGGTCTAAAACTTGGGTGAATTGCTCATGTTGGGGGGATGGTCATCAAGCCATTAATAGAGCTTTATATAATTTTACATACCCATTGTAAGGATTCCGATTAAGGGATGGATGGTCATACCACCGTCTTTCGACCATGGCGCATGTAATATGGACGTTTCACTAAGGCAACTATTGATACAACTTCATACATCTTCCCCAAAGATGGAATTTCAGGGACTTGATGACTGGTTGATTTCGTGGGTGGTTGTACTACCATGGGATTGACTGGAGAGTTTGGCGGTTATTGCTAGCAATTGATCCAATGATCAGCAGATATTGCGATTTGGCCATGATCTGTCCGAAGCAGTCAAGCAGTCTGAGACAGGCACAATTCTTATTCATGACATTGCGGGAATCTCAGCATGCAGTGGGCATGTGTCACTACCCTCTACACTCTACAATCCAGTACATAGGGCCATAGGGTTTCTGCATCCATCAAATGAGCGCAGATGGTTTACTGTATGGTACACTCCGATTCTTGGGAATTTTAAGGTTAGCAACATTCCCCTTCCTTGTTTTCACCCTGGGTGATATAGATGGGGTGCTGGTGCTCAGGCACCCCAAAAAATGGGTCGCCACAGCCATATGGATAGAGATGTTGGTGTAGTTTCTGGCTGGATCAGGATAGTTCACCAACTGACATACAGTCAGATGCTCTCGCGATTTGTCAGTTTTAAGTCATGTGGGGAACGGTACATCAAGGGTTTTATAGCGATTCTTCTTGTGCCTTGGAGTTTGTCTATAAAGCTCCTTTTTTGAGAACTGACTCCCTATACATTTACCATCATCTCTTGTAACCTCACAAAAATAGAAAAGCTTGAAATAACCACAAAGTTTCAATATGTTTTAGGATTAGCTTTCCATTTCTTTCGCCCGTGCGTTCGAACGGCGTAGAGGCGTTCGAAGGCGTGTGGTGCTGCTTCCTCTGGGTTCCACCAACGACCATCAGGGCCTGGTGGACGGAGAGGTCTGGCACCGGGCAGCTTGGATTTGGGGTTGGTGCTGGCACAGGGAAAATTGAAACATTTGAAACCGGAACCCCCTCAATAATTCTCTTGGATTTAGTGGTGAAAAACATGGTTTATGATGTTTGATGATGTTTTATGAGTCGTTTATAATGTTTTATAGCAAGCCATTGATAGTAGAATGTAAGTTTCTTGCAATTTCCCTTAAACAAATCCATTGATAGTAGACAACAATAGTAGTGGCATGTAAAGCGAATTGTTGCACATTTAGTTCCTGCAAGGGAAGGTACTGAATGGGTGACCATTTAGCTGGATCGGTAGTGGATTCTGGTAGAACAAGCCTATCCAATTTGTGTATGGGACGCGTCCGTTTCTGAAGTGGTTTGGAGATCATCATGGTCTAACCATCCTGCAGGATGCATTGCCAATTTGATGTATTAAATATACTAAGTACTCCCCATATGGGTCCCTGTTTTTTTCATCATTGGGAAGGGTCCAGTCCAGATTTCCGGCCAGTGTCTCAACCAGCGCACAAGGCAAAGAAAACCGTGTCCCTGTGGAAATCATTGAAATCTGCTGGCAGCGATGTGCAGATTCTTATGTCAGGTACGAAAGCGGGAAAGGGTGGCTGAAGTTCTGGGTACCAGGAGAGAGGTAAGTCTCCGACCTGAATATTTCAACCAATCAAGATGGGTATTATGTACGTAGTTTTAGGTATCTAATTGTATAGATGTAGATGTACATAGGTGGGTGAATATTAGTAAGGACATCACTGTACGGGCACTGCCCAGGTATGGGTAACTTTTTTGATTATATTAGTATGGCTAATTATTCCCAAACAACCTTATTGCAGGTTGGTGAAAATTACCTGTCACTTATCCAGTTCCTCTAATACTACCCTCTGGTAATTTAACATAGCTATGGAAAATCACAATTTTTAATGGGAAAACTCACTATAAATGGCCATTTTCAATAGCAAACTGTTAGTTTACCAGAGGGTATCCCATGTAATATCCCAATGAGATGGTTGGTTATATCCCCACGGACTGTCCCCAATCAGATGGTTGACAAAATCCCCAATATTGGTCCCCAAACTGGGTGAAAACTATAAATTTAAAGCCTACGGATTGGGGGTATGACCAGCACGGCTCCAGGTCTGGATGTTCCAATTACATCTGGACCAGAGGCGAGCGGTTTACCGACTGGGCCCACGAGTTTTTATCGGGCCCAGTCGATGAGGCTGTCCTCCGTGGTGCTATTGCTGCTCGGTTGCAAATACGAAACCATAGGTAGCAACGTGCCAGCGATGCAGTGAACTGCGCACTCCTCCCTGAGATGGCTGCCGGCAGGCATTTGAAGTCACTGCGGAGGACGTCCAGTGGGCAGCAGAGCATGCCGCTGCGGAGGCCAGTCGTGCTGTTTGCCAAACTTAGCAAGATCTGAGGCAGCTAAGTTGGCTTCCCATACGCTACAGGTCCTCTCACTTCCTGCTCACAGACAAGACGTCACGAAGCAGGCCTGGAAAGCTCAAGTTACTGATTCGCGTGCTTTCTCGGTTTGTTATAGCTGGCAGGTAGTGGACCTCGCCCAATAGAATGGGTTTCGTTGGCAGGTCGGGAAACCTAGGCCTATGTCGAAAAGCCAAACACAGGAAACACTGAAAAGTATAACGGGGCAGTGGGCAGTTGCTTGCATTTGCGTTCCCGTGCGCTGCAGGGGCCTCATTTGAAGATGCTGTAAGTCCTGCATCCTTTGAACGGCACTTGCGAGGCAGGGTGGCAAACGTCTCAGTGTGCTAAAACCAAAAGTTTGAACGGCGAAGCGGCTTTATGCTGCCAGGTGCCATTCTCCAGCCTCGTCAGCAAAGCTGTGAGGCAGGCCTGCGTGGCCCCCGCGACAACCATCCGCCTGAGAGACTGAGAGGTGGAAAAGAGATTCACGTAGATAGATAGATAGATGGATGGATGGATGGATGGATGGATGCCTGGATGGATGGATGGATGGATGGATGGATGGATGGATCGGTTGATAGGTAGATAGGTAGATAGGTAGATAGGTAGATAGATAGATAGCATGTAACTGCATGTATATTTGCACGGACGCACGCACACAATAACACACACACAATAGATGTATATATGTACTTTAGAACTTGCAACATGTGTGCATTTACATGGCTTTTTTTTGTCAGGTATAAAAAGCACCAAAAGAATTGTATTTGTAAATGTTTTCGCGCAAGGTTTGTTCGATGTAGCTGATGTGCACGCTATAGTTGAAATCAGCATTTCTTGAAATGTAGCGATGACTATCCGACAAAATTTCAGCAATAGCGTCCCTTTTCTATGTCTCATATTGGTTGAAGATTTCAAATATTGGTGCCATCCCAGCAATTTTTCTATCGCGTGGGGCCAACGTGATTGAACATTACTTCTTTTTTGGGATTTTTGGGCGGTAGCCCCGTCAATTTTGGGGGCATCTCCACGAAAATGGGTCCCCCACGCGCAGTCGAATGGTTGCCCCCTTGCACGTCAGAGTCCCCTTTTTGGCAAAGAGGGACCCAAAAAGTTGAAACGACAACATTTGCTTTAAAGCAATTGAATTTTTCAAGCGGGATCTTTATCCAACAAATTTCCCGAAACAAGTCGAATATTGATGGTTGAAGGGGGGGGCGGAGGGGGCAGAGAATTATTACACGACGCATGTTTTTGGATTTTTTCTTTATTCTCCACATTTGGATTAAAATGGCTTCAACGGTCCCTTGTTTTCAGCCCGCAAACCAAAAAAAAAACATACAAAACCGACCCGCCCTGTCAAAAAATAGTAATTTGGAAGCCCCCCCCCAAAAAAAAGTTGATGGTTCGCCGCATATGTCTCTATATAAATACAAAGCATGTTGCTATATACACCTTAAATGTTTTTGAGGAGAGGGAGAGATAGAGAGAGAGAGAGAGAGATAGATAGATAGATAGATAGATAGCTAGCTAGATAGATAGGTAGATAGATAGATAGATAGATAGAAAGATAGATAGATAGATAGATTGGTTGGAAGGCCTCGCCACAACAAACGAGGCCCGCCGAGCCGAAAGGCGGGCGAGAAAGATGGGGGGAAAGGGCGCCGGGAAGGCGGGCTGGGGAAGGGGAGGGGAGGCGGGCTGGGGAGGGGTGGGGGGGGGGGGAGGGGGCCTCGTCGGGAAAGGCGGGCCAAAGAA
>Ga0126342_10003487_pt1 | contig 26034 bp, 28 predicted proteins | sample Cyp1metagenome_FD_92528 | JGI IMG/M metagenome (GOLD analysis project Ga0126342, IMG submission 92528) | Coral microbial communities from Lord Howe Island, Old Settlement Bay, Australia - Cyphastrea 1 metagenome | ecosystem: Host-associated > Invertebrates > Cnidaria > Coral ... | reverse complement strand
ATATATATATATATAGATACATATGTATATCGAAATATTTTAATATAAAACTATATGTATATATAATCATATGTAAACAGTATGTATCTATACAGCCCCTTTTTTGGCAAAAACAATATGTTATACGCAACCAAGTTTTACTCAACAAAAAAAACATAAACTGTGAAGTCCGAACCGGGAGAAACTACAAACAGGATGATTTGGGGGTACCCTCATTTCAGGAAACCTCCAATTCAATGAAGATGAATGACACAAAATTCAACGGCTGGAAGAAAAACCTGAAATTCTCTTCTCATTGGCAATGGAAAGTGTCAATTGCAATCTGAATAATCCACATCCGGATTCTGATTTCAGGATGTGAAATTGATGATGCCTTGCAGTGAATTGAAACATACCCCTTTCCCATCCCATTATACTGGTTAGTTAATAGGGATCCCTATTAATGGGTTGTCAAACTCCACAATAAATTAGACACTATAGCGGGTCAGCCACTATAATTAATTTTAAAAAAATGTTAATAATTGGATGGTATTATTCTTATAATATAAGTGGAGACAACTGAATGATTTCCATCATTGAACTGGCAATCAATTAGGTACCCTCTGGTAATTTAACAGTGTGCCATTGAAAATTGCCTATTTAGTAAATTTAGTTCGTTGATTTACCTATTCGTTTTTTTCAAGTTTACCAGGCCGGGTAGTCCCATCCTATTATCGAATTATAATCCTACACTATCAGTTGATAGATTCTTAGAATTTGGTCGATGGTTTATCCCATGATAGGGTAAAAAAACTATCCCGTAGCTATGTTAGTTTACCAGAGGGTATATGAACTGATATGTTTTGTTTAATCGTTCATAATGGTCAGTTACTATTGATTAAATGAACTCTTCATAAGTGATATAGTTCAATAAGTATGCGGAGTTACTACTATTATTGATGGGGTTAAACTTATAATAGTAGTTCCACCATGATGGTGTTAATTCCCATCACATGGGAAACCATGCATAATTAATTCCCAACACCAACTTATGGGTTAAACCTATTTGATGTCCATAAATTTCGAAACCAACAAATACTGGTTGGTGGTTTTAACCATCTTGAAAACTATTAGTCAGTTGGGAAGGATTATCCCATACATTATGGAAAATAAAAAATGTTCGAAACCACCAACCAGCTATGATAGCATGTTCATGTTTCTAAATTATTTCATTAACTACTATGTTCAAAAATATCGGGAGTTAAAATGGCTAAAATAATAATTGTAGTCCCATCATGCTTAGGAATTATGGGACATTATAGTCATTATAATTCCCATTTTTCGCAATGTGGTGTTAGTTACATAATAGATCCCATTTAACCACAAATGACCCTCTCAGTTGATCATCCCGCAAAAAAAATGGTTTTTGTACTAAACTCATGATGAATACCTCCGATTTATATCATTTTATATCATTTTGTCGATCAGAAATCTTGATCCCGTAAATGGTCGGTTCAAACTAAAGATACCTGAATATGATTGAATATGTGGGTGCATTGGCCACCATTGCTTAGGAACCCAATAGGAATTATGGGACCAGTGATGGATTCCCAGCACCTTCACTGGAAGCCAACACGTGGCGAGCGGTCCCATCACCTGTCGTACATTGCCTCGACTTCAGATCATAGGACTTGGGGCTGCATCTCACTGGGTTATATCCACGGGTGTATATATATATATATGTATACAATATGTATTATATATATATGTAATTTGTATGTATGTATATATACATATATATGTATACAAATACTAAATATATATATATGAATCATTATATAATACATACAACATGTGTGTGTGTGTATATATATATATGTATGGAATGTCCCCTAAAAATAATTTGTGATTAGATGGATTAAAATTAAAACCATTTACTAAGTGGGATGCACATCCAAGTGCCCCCAATGGATTGGACACACATCGTGCATCTGAGAGATCTGCACGCGTCACCATTGTCTTGACGCATGACGCATTGCCCATGCATTGCCCACAAATTCTGCCGGAACTCTATTATACTTCCCTATCTTCAGACACACCTTCATAATTCAACATAATCTATCAGAATTAAATGGGACCCAAATATTAAAACGAAAACAATACCATACCACTGCATCATAGCTGGTTAATGGTGTTGTCAAGTTAAGTAACTGTTCCTTTACATACATTAATCAATACCATTGACAATACTATGTTACTGGTATAATTGACTATTAATACCATTGACAATATAACTGTTATGTTATCTGGGTAAATTATAATATTTCACTAACCTGAATCTTGTGGCCATTTGGGGATGGTTTCCCTTTAAAAAAAAAAACGTGATTCCAGGGTTCGGGAGAACAGTGAGGTCGCAACATAATTTACCCAGGTTATCACAAACCATTTACCTGAACCTTCATTCGTACCCAAATTTAAAGGTACAATTGCTCATTGTACCCATTAATGGTGAAACGAGCAAGAATCTGTGAATTGGGATTATTCGTGCATATTCGTGCCAACTCGAGCGTTTTTCAATTTTGTGGGTTTAAGATGGTTTAAGTGATAATAACCCAGATCCCGCTCACCCATGTAGCCATTGAGGCCCTGGTTGGTGGTAGGTTGTGGTGCACATCACCAGCATCACTCTTCCATTTCTGCCTCAGACCCGGCAAACCCATGATATTTGAAGGTCATGCCAATGTGCATAGTTCACTTGACACTTCAGAATACTTTAGATTGATGATCCACATAAACATCCATGTCCACATGTGCAGTTCAGACACATACCAACTTCCTGCAGCACAGGGACTGCAGGGTTGTTTGCCCGTCCCATTCGATTCAGCAATGTGGTCATTGTCCTGAAGTTGAGCGAAGGCCAGCCAGCACCCCGGGATCAGGAGTTAACCTATGAAACTGTGATGGGAATAGGGATGCATATTTTTTGGGGTTATTTTCTTGAAATGGAGGACCCTAAGAAGGCTAATGTACCCACGATTTTTACTAGTATCAGATGACTCCCAGGTACCCCTTTGAATGAATGGTTCCCTCAAATTCAGCAAAATTGGCTCAGACTTGCTGGTCTCCTTAGTTTCTTGGGGCCATGTCCACATCCGTGGCTGAAGCATGGGAGGGCTCGGCGGATGTTCGGCGCAGAGCCATGCAATTTAAGATTGCTCTTTGGCAAAGACCATATATTTCGATCACTATTTTAAGATAATTTGTTTTATTTGGGGAAACAATTGGACCATATCCATTCAAACATTTGTTCATCTAAGGTGGATCTGGGGCACAAAAGCAAAGTTACCAGAGAGGCCATTGATTTGAATGAGACCCTGTTGGAGACAGTCCTTCAACACCTGGGTTCGCGCGTTGGGGTTGAGTTGGTCTACTTCCATTTGGATGCCTTGTACAAGCTTATGAAGGTCCCGGTGGATAGTTTTATGGCTGGATTAATCATAGATTTTTTTTCCTGGGTGTTGGGGGACCCCCAAACCTGTGAATCAATAATTATGGGTAACAACATGCCTCCCAAAATCTCCTAAATTATTCTTTTTTGCTATGTCACATTTTTCCTAAGGGAACAACCTCCAAATCCAAGCATGGCGAATCAAGCGGCTCCTCTCCGTTTTCAATCGTGTGTCCAGACGGCCCCATCGACCAAGAAGTCTTCCCCTCCGGCGGTTGATGATGGTTGCGGGCATCCCGATCCCTCCCACACCCACACGTGGGTCAGCCCATGATGTAAGTGATTCGGGATCAAGTGATGTGAGCACCACAAGTGAGGAAGAGTCCAGTGTGGAGGAATCTGGCGATGATGATGATGATTACTTGAAGGATCCTGATGCCAGAGGGTCTAACGACCCTCCCCCCCGCACAGCAGGCCATCCGTCCAAAGGTGCCTCAAAGGAGACAGCGTCAGTGGGAGTGCCAGTGGAGGGTCCTGGGGTGAGTGGGGTGCGTGGTCATGGATCAGCATCCACAGGCAGTGTTTCCCCTAGAACTTCGCCTTCAATCATGTTTTCAAAACATTGCAAAAGTGTTTTTTTGGGCACTTGGATGTAAATGGTTTTAATCGGATCAATCATTTTTTCAAGCTGTACCAAATGTTTTTTGGAAAAAACCAAGGATCTATTGTGATTACCCCATCTCCAGTGGTCAAACGCAACCCTGCTGGAATAGTTCATCATTTTTGTTGCTTTTTGAAAACCAACCCAAAAATATATGTAATGACAAGTCCCTATATATAATATATTCGATTTATCATATTCCCCACATACATCTACTTATAACATGTGAGGGCAGCCCCTGGAAAAGTCCATTCAGGTACACCAGGTGGGACACCACCCAAGCACTACCAGCACGATTTGTACAATGTCTTTGGTCACTGGCTGTGCAAACGTTGCAATGGTTCATGCACCAGCATTGAAAAGTTCCAGTCGCTCCCATGCAATCAACAGTATATCGCCAAGTTTGCAGAGGTTGAAGCTCATCATTCATAACATTTCATTTTAGAACATGCATGTTTATATTTCCAAAGTTATCTAGTTTGTATTTCCCAAATCCTTGCTGGGTCTTGCCAGCCCTGCTCTAGCACTGCATAAGGAAAAGCTGAAGAAGATCCAAGCCCAAATGCAAATCCTCATGGAACTTCAGGCTGAGAAGGCAAAGCGTGAGGCAGCTGCGACAGCAGTCCTTGATGCAGAGATTGCATCTTTGCCGTCTCTACCTTCTGCATGTTTTTGGCCTGGGCTTGGCAACATTCTGGCGGTCACCAACTTATATTATTATGGGGTGCATTATGTTAATTAAGTGTATGACTATATGTAATTATAATATATATATAGCCCCATGTATATGTACTATAGCCCCATCTATTTGCCTTCTTTTGGAAACAGCTTATTTTAACCAGTGACAGGCCTTGACACTGACGAGACCCAACCCATGGAGCCTAGTCCCACACAAGTGGACGCCATTGTTAAGACTCTTGCAGGGCCCATGGACCCTGCTTGCAAGCGACTTGACTTTGAGGCTGCTCCTCCTTCTGATCATCGTGATGGCACCAAGACTGACCACGTCATGAACACTGAGGGGACCATTGACAACAAGAAGTACACAGATTGTGGTGACCATGGTGAACTCGCGATTGACCTTGACGAGGAGGACGAAGATAAGGAGGCGACGGTTCATGACAAGAAGGATGGAAATGCAAACCATGTGACAACAGAGACACATTGCCCTGGTAAAGACTTTGTACCAGCTCCTCTACCAGACAAACCTGCTTGTTTGACCAAGTCTTCGGTGGCCCCCATCAGTCCCCAACAGCAGATGCAAGCCGTCAAACCCAGTGGAAAGAAGGACTGCACTGAGACTGATGAGGAAGAAGATCGTCAGATCAAGAAGAAGGAAGAGAGAAAAGCAAAAGCCAAGAGCCGGGCAACTGCCAGGACAGCTGCCAAAAAGAAAGCGAAAGCCAAGGCTTCCAAAACCAAGCCTTCCGTTGACTCCAGCGATAGTGAGGAGATTGCGACAAAAGTGACCAGGAAATCCAAACGGGGAGATTGTGCAGGAGATCACCCTACCAGCAAGTCGACCAAGAAAGCCAAGACCAAGGTGGACACCATTCCTGAGACCACAAAGGACAAGACAAAGAGTGCCAAGGTCAGATCAAAGACCACCCCAAAGGAGAAGGCAGTTGTGACCAAAAGCAACCGCAAAAAGAACCTGCCCAAAGTGGAGACTGAGGGTGAGGGTGATGATGTTGTGGTTTCCAAGTCCCGGAAGAGACGTGCAGCAGCATCAGTGGAGGACGCAGCAACTGCTTCTTCGTGTGTGGCTGCACCAGTGCCTGCAAAGAAGGGCCCCAGCACCAAGAAGAAGGACAAGACGGAGAAGAAGGACAAGACGGACAAGAAGCATGGCAGAAAGTGCGGCAATGGTGGTGATGATCCCAATGACCCGAACCCCAATGATGATGACTCGAATGATCCTCAGAAACTGCGCAAAGCACGATTGAGCAGGAAGAGCGCGGCCTACCATCGAGCCAAGAAACATGCCTTGGACCAAGGCTACAGCACGGAGCAGGCTGTTCAGAAGGCCAAAGAAGTGACCAGGTGTTTTTCAGGACAATTTTCTTTTGTCCCTGGATTACCCCCGTCCAAACTTTTGCAGGTCGGTAAACCATCCAAAGCAACAGAGCCAAAACAAACAACAGGGATACTTTTTACGTAATATATATATATGTTATATATATATAAATATTATATTAGTAATATATATATATATATTGATCCTCTCTATAGTAAAAAATGGGGCATTTTATTGGATAAGTGTTGTTAAATTTACTTGCACAACCAAGGCCTATGCAGAAACCAATTGATCGATGGTTTGCCAGTTTGGCAAGGGTGCTGTTGGTGGATGGAAGATCACCATGGCGCAGTGGTGTCCACACGGATCTTCTTTTGGCATTAGCTTGGGCTTAGGGGTGCATGCAAAGCATGCAGCGTACATATAGATTTAGAAATCCTAGCCATGACCGTGGCTGGGCTTCCCAAGGGAATTCTTGGGATAATCCTTAAGTTGGGTGGAGTGGAATTGCCAAGTAGAAATATTTTAGGACCTGCACTGGGGTTAGAATGAAACCTGGATGGATCTTCCCCAAAAAAAATCAACATAATGTCCAGTGACAAACATAAGGTGTCCAATGACCAAAATAATATCATATTTTGAATATCAACCACTGTGAGCCCAAAACCTTTTCCTCATGCACCCCCTGGGTCCTTTGGGCCCACTGCCAGCACTGTGCTTCCAACTGAGCTTGCAGGCGGTCTTCGAACTTTGGACTCCATTCGTTGAGATGGAGAGATGGGCCTGTCGGGCAGCTTCATTTGGCTGGGGTGGCCTGTTTATGGGGCATGGGTCAGTATAGTTGCCCATTTGTGCACGTGAGATGTTTCAATTTTGTTGGGGCTGTCTTAATATTGGAGACCATTTAGGGGCCTGAAAGAATTATATTTATGTGGTCACCAATATTGAGACACCCATGGATTGCATATATGTAGCTTTTCTTTTCAAAGTTCACCGTGTTCCACGAAATAGTGGTGGTGGCCATGCCGACTAAGCGATGGGAGTCTCTGATTCCAAATTTGATCCAACTTCAGGCGCCTAAGGCCTGGTTGATGTACATCGTGTGTTGTGTTTTTATATGCATACCATGGTACCTATAAATGAACACATATTTGACTGCTGTCACAAGGTGCTGATAGGATGTGTTCAACCCTCAGCCCAATCTACAGAATAAACATGTTTGCACATCAAATTTCTTTGGGAACCATTTGAACTGCATGATTCTTAGGTCATACTCCTTATGTTCACCGAGGGTGCCGACATGGCTATGCAAACCCAAATGTTTGAATGCTTCTCTGGACAAGGGCATGTTTCAGCTGTCTTCAAGCGAGCTGGCGTGTCTACTGTGAGTTTTGATAGAGAACTCCATCCAGGTAAACGCACAATGGATTTTCTGAGTGAAGGAGGTTTTGCGTCCAAACCTCATTTTTGATTTGACACTTTAATTATCCTCAATGCATGGTCCATGTTGTCCCGGCCCGGCCTTGAGGTTGTCCCTTCTTTGTGTGATGCGACAGTGCCCGGGAGCTTTCAACTTAGTGGCGCCAGATTGCGGATCATGGAGTTTGGTTTCGAGGGGCACATCCCTACGAACAGCTATGAACCCTGTTGGAAGGGAAGCCCTGAAATTTGTCTCCTGTGGAAATGGTACCATATCAAGGCCAGCTTAACCCAATTTTCTATGTTATATAATTTTGATGGGGTTGCAAGATGATCCCAAACTCCTCTAACCCATGTCCCTGCAGGGTGGTTTGCCTACTGCTTCTTATGGTGGCGGTCCACGCCATTTGGGTATTGGAACAGCCCCGTGGGTCAGAACAGGTTTTACCACGGCATGCCAGATTTGAATGGCTTTGCAACCACATCTTGTATGTTCTTCAACTGCAACTTCAAAGGGTTATATCGCATGCGAATTCTTAAACAATGAATTTCAATGGTGTTTCATTAGAATCCGGCCCCTTTGCGCCCAAGGTTTGGAAGTCGCCATGTTGGATGGCACACTTTGGACAGAATTGTCCAAAACCATCAATTTTCTGGGGAAATTGCAAGCACATGATCCAGTCTATGGTGGGGGCTGGCCTGTTGATGAACTGGGGCGTAAGATGGATATAGAATTTATAATTATATTTCACTATTGCTTGCCAGGACCAAGGCACCCTTACAAAGGCTCAAAAAGAGAAGCTAGGGCTTCAAACTGTTCGCCGGGAACCCAAAGGATTTTGAACTACATTTCTATCAAACAGTAGCGTTGTCGCCTAGGCAAATATGAAGATTCCAATGGGAAGAAGAGATTTGTGGGGAGCAAATCAGGGTTGAAGCAAAGTGGGTGGTGGCCTTATTTTTGGATTCTCCCAAACAGAAAATGGAAGGCATTATTGGATGTTTTTTTTGCTTATATATATAAATTTAATAACCCTTCTAAGTCCTATTATCCTGAAGAAAAAAAACATTCCATAATGCCTTCCAAATCCCAATATATATAAATTATACCTATCCCACCGGTCTGGCCCAGGGTATATACGGAACACCTTGGCTATCACTTCCTGAACACTTGGCAGAAAGTGAAGGATCTCCCAAGGGAATGCCTTCGACAGAAAGCAACGGTGAATACAACTTTGACCGACCGAGAATTGTTTGAGCAATACCCGATGGGGGACCATTGGCCTGAAGCGGAGTTAATACAAGTATTTGCATATCTGTATAGAAACTCCAGACTCAAAATCCCTGACAGCTGGCAAGATACCCTTTCCAACTTCTATTTGGAGGTGTCGGATATAGTTTTCCCCTCAGATACCCAGTTTGTATCATGCATCGGTCCCAAAAGCTGGTGGTGACTAAAGATTGGGGTCCTGACCAGGTCTTGGCTGATGATCCTCACCGAGAACAATTGAGGGCTGCCTATGGTTGGAATGATGCCCAGTCTCAGTCTTCCTAGTCAAACCTGTGGAAACCATTCGTGATATGTATACACGGTGGGAATTTGACGTAATTTATGCAACAATTCGTTGAAATTTGAGCAGAAATCGTACCCAACTCGTGCGCAAAACGGGCGCAAAAACATGTCAAACGGGCGCAAAAACCGTCAAACGGGCGCAAACCCAGATTTCTGCTCATGGAGGTTTTTCACTGCATTTAGATTTTCGAACATTTTCCGACCATCTTGAACTAAATCCCTTAAGATTTGGATCAAAATCGAAGTTGGTTGGCATGGCTAGTACAGAGCCTGATAGACTCCGTTCCTGTACAACTTTGACTACTGGAATCCGGATGATTGATGGTCAGCTTGGAGGGCTAGATACGTCGAAGCTGGATGAGCAAATCAGAGTTGCCAGAATGCAATTTTACCATGACTCCACAAATCAAATTGTCGTTTCTTTTCCCACTATTTTGAAAGACTTCTCCCCTGTTGTTTCCTGCTGCCGTGCTTGAGGCTGCCACGGAAAAGTTGCAGTCCATGCAAATGGAGATGGGCCTTACGTCAGGTATGGACCCTCAGGGTTCAGTTGGAGGACTGTGATAAATTCTACTGATATGCACCACGGGTTTTACTACACATTTAACTGAAGATCATAAAAAAAAACAGGGATATGTATTTATAAATTCATTACATATGCTAGCTATAGGTTATATATATATTATAGAAAGGTGACTGTGACTAGGATGCAGGTGAGTGTAGGTGTAGGACATGACATGCAGCTATGCATGGTGCTGGTGTGCAGGACCTGTGCATGAGTCCCTGCAAGCTGGTCGGTTCATGCCTGGGAATGGGAACTTTCCCATTGGGAAAATTGGCGAGAAGGATTTGAAGTTACTCCGTACCCGTAGTGAGTTGCCGGAACCTGAAAACAAGCCTGGTGACACTAGGAAGCCTTCTGGGCCTGTGAATGATGAGGTAGGGGACACTCTTCGGGATGAGTCACCAGCTACAACCGTTCCAGGCCATCCAGCAGGTGGCAAAAGTATGCCTCCGCCACCCCCACCAATGTCTACCAGGTCCAGTCCACCATCCCTGTTTCGAGCTTGAGATCTATGGGCACTTCTAGTAGCGATGTGAAGTCCAAGAATTCTACGAAGTATGACAAGTACAAGGATGGCAGCTACTGGAAGAGACTAAATAGCACCAAGAATATACTATGTTTCATCCAATATGACTATGCTTTATCCAATGGATCGGATTAATTAAGTTTGCAATCCTAGGATGCGCCGCTATTTCCGACCTGACCATGGAGAACCCCAATGTAGCAAGGAGGCTTTGGACATGTACAAGGATCCAGCCAAAAGAGACATGTTTGCATGCTTCATGCAGTGTATCTACGATATGACCCCCAAACAAATACTGCTATATAAATAACCTGGCAATTATGGAAGTAGGCATCTACTACTGCTTGTATGCCACTTTGATTTTTTTGGTGCAATGCATGTATCATATGTCCAACCTTTGGGTTCCATTTGCATTAAGGAGAGAAACTTCGAGAGATGTTCTTGAAATGCGGGAGTTTCGGGAAGCTTGAGCTAGAGGTTGCCAAGATGAACCGGCAAACGGCAGCTAACACCTTGATGGGAGGTTGGCATAATGAGGTGTCCCTGAGAGAGATTAAGAAATGGGACGCGTAACCTAGCTGCATGTAATCTACTCAAATTCATGCAAAACATGTCTAATAGCTTCATTTCGCTCATACAGATTCCTGACAACCTAAGGGACATGATAGCTCACTCGAAAGAGTGGGCGCGAAGTCGTGGTCTTCTGCAGAAGAATGAAGTTCATGGAAAAGAGGAATGGAAGATCCCAACTGACCGGGAGTTCATGTTCAAGAATGAAACCGAACAAAGTTCTACAGCTCGTGGCTCCATGGAAGTGGAGGACTATTCAGATTTAACGATTTGTGAAAAACGTCAGCTCCAGTACTGGTTGATCATTTTTTAATGCGATAGTTGGATCTTCAGGACAGCGATGGCACTCTTTTTCTGAATGAAGTCACTGAAGAGTATGCTCTGCGGACTTTTGGCTAGTTTATATATTATGCATGGTGCATGCTATGCTTTTGTCGTCTCAAAGATGTTTTCAGAGTCTTTATCTAGAATGCTTTGGAGAGATGGTTATAGTTAAAAAAGGCTGAGCTACATAGATCCATATAGACGGTAAGAATCTTATTGTCTATTTGTGGCATCCACCACCTCCAAGGACTGGTACTTCAGGTGAGGAAACCAACCACGCCCAGACTGGTGCAGTCGGTGCTGCGGCCAATGCCAAGACATTGGCATTCCCTGTGCTTCAGACCAACCAGGATGTATACAGTACCTAGGTGAAATCTTTATTTTTAAGGTGCTGTTGCCATCATCTGCCATCTTTTCACTAATCTCAACCTCTCATCTCTTTGTGTTGCCTGAGGTCTCTTGGCAGTGTATATCGAGCTCTCTGGAAAGAAGGTTGATAAGACAACGGAACTTGAGGCACAACCCTCTTTTGCTCAACCTTTTTTTTGAAATCCTAGTACTATTTAATCCACCCACATGTTTTTTTCAGCCGACCCCTTCCCTTGGCAGGACAAGCTGAAGGCGATGAATCTTGACCGAGCCACTGAGTGTCTTGGCAAAGACCAACTTGGTGGCCTGCAGATTCAGCCAATGACGTTGCAATTCATAATAGCTTTACTTAATCAAGAGATTTATATCCTCACTTAGGATGGCAAAAGAACTGGAAACCAAGCGACTTGACATGGAGAATCTCTACAAGAAGCTCCTGCAGCACCAAATGGATACCATGTCAGCCGACACCCCCCCGTCCAGGACAGATCAATGCCCTGTCTTTGCCCTTTAGGTAGGAACCCATATAAATCCATCTAACACTATTTTTATTTGTGTTCAGGAGTGAGAAGAAAGCCTTGCTTGCCCTCTATGTTGACTGCACGAAAGTGGACACGGCTTTGAACCACCTGACCTCTCGGGCCAGGACTATACTGACTAGCATGTCACAATGCGCATGTACATTCGTTTGGCAATCAACATTCTGCAACTTGTGTGAAAAACTCACATGTTCTAGGAGCATCAAGCCACCGAAGGCTGCCGATGCCAAATCAAAAGCTAGCAAGAAGGACAAGGACACAGGAAAGAGCAAAGACAAGTCCAAGGACACAAAGGAAAAGCACTCAAAGGAAAAGCACTCGAAACGTAAGACGCGCAAGACTGCCCCTGTGAAAGATGAGGAGGTAGAAGAGCCTAGGAAGTCCAAGAAGAAGAAAAGATCATGATGGTCTTTAGATTTAGCTATATAGCTGTTTTGACTTTTGACTTGAGCTTGCATGCGTCCAGTAGATGCACAAGCAACTGGGGTTTCGAACGTTGTGCAATGAGTGCACACAAACATGCCGCCTGGGGAAAAGAAAACTTCTTGCAAACATGCCAGAACTTTCAGTTCAATGCTTTGGTATGCTAGCTCAAAGAAAAAAAACATGTTTTGTTACAGTTATGCCAGGTTCCTCTTTGCCATCCTCCAGCGCTTCTTACTTGGGAGGTGAACTTGGTTGTTGACTGTGTTTTGCACTGGGCTGACCTCCTCTTAAGTCCCAACATGTCCCAACTCTGTCCTCGCCTCCTGGAACAGGTGTTGCGCAGCAACAAGAAGACCTGGACCTTGACAAGGAATTTGGTGAAGCATTAATTGGCGACTACTTTTCTGGGGTTTCTCAGGGTTGCATATATGCACATGGGTGTGTATGCATTCCTTTTACCAGTGGGAACACCTGAGACGTTTAGCATATCTTAAGGCTGAAACGGCTGAAAGAGTATGTCGACTTGCTAGTCTCTCTGCTAGACTTGGAAAAGGAAGAACCTAGGCTGAAATATAGCATGAATTTCTTGGAACTTCCTGGAGTTTAGTGGTTGGTCTTGATGCCTCTTTATCTACCATCCCTTACCCGAATTCTTAGGACAATTGGATTTGCTCAACAAGATTGCTTCTGCTGGCCGTTCGCAGACGAATGCCTGCCGCAACCTTCATTCCCTCATTCACAGGGCTGGTATCACCTTGCCCCTTCGAATTCACACCGTTGAGATTCCAGTGAGACGGAAAAAACCCAAGCTTCGCAAACAGTGGGTGCACTATCCGGTGATTCTTCCAAGGACATGGGTGAAGTACTTAGTGGAGCACCATAGCCGTTTGCTGCTTGGGGGGTGCAACGTGACCGAGGTGTCCTCATGGAAGGGGGAATTGAAAAAGTTTTGGGACCTGTACTTGAAAGTTGACAAGGGGCATCCCATGAATGATGGTGGTCCTCCTCGGGAACAAACAATACCTCTATATATTCATGGAGATGAAGGTCGAGGAAAACGCTTTTCGCCCATGATGGTGGAGTGCATCCAACCGGCTATTAGCTTTAGAGGTCCCAACTTCAAGAACTCGTCTGGGTATCCCATCAGCTTATGGTAAACTTTTTGGCCAAGTTTTATTTAAAAAGTTGTCATTTCATGTGTTTCCCAGCTTTGAGGATCCAAATTCTAAAAACCATCATGGTAGCTAATCACATCCAAAAATATAAATCATTGGTACCCATCCCGATTGATTTGAAATGGCGAGCCCAGGCACTCGATGTGCACCCGCTTCCTCTATGCAGTGCTACCATCAGAACTCTATTGGGGAGACCAAACCCTGAGATACTTGAACCAATTCTTTGCTGACGACCTGTTGAAGCTGTATGAGGAAGGGATCCAAGTTTCTTGTTTGAAGTAGGGGCCCCAATCTTACATGATTTAATACATTCTGAATATTATCCTGCTCCATCCTGTTTCCCAGGTTGCCGGGCATCAGATCTATGCATGCGTGATTGGTGTCAAAGGCGATTGGCCTTACCTGCGGAAGGCGCGCGTGGTGGGATGTCCTTGGAACATGTTAGAAAGGCTGCCCACTATTCAGTCCAGAAATTAGTCCCCATCATCAGTTTCTCCCAGGCCCTAGCGTTGAACTGTGGCTACAACTGCAAGAGGCTTTGCCACCTATGTAGTGGTAATGTATCTTGACTACTGATTTGCTGGGTTTCTCAAACTCGGGGCCCCAAAAACTTGAATTATGCGGGTGTCAAATGAATTTGGGCCCCCCCAAAACTCAAGTGATCCTGGTGTCAAATCAGCCTGCTGTAACCCTTTTTTTGGGTCTCAACATTTTAGGACTTGACCAAACATTCTTTGATCTGAGGATTGGTTTGACATGCGGCCTGATGCACCATGGAAGTTGGAAACTCTAGAGGACTGCGACAGTCCGTACAAGCCTGGAGGTACGCCGTTCTTTGTGCTTCCAGGGTTGACCTCACCAGCCCGGGTGATGATCGATTCGGCACATACGTGGCATATAGGGAACCCTAACTAAAATTAGCTGAAATCATACTGATCAGATACAACCTTTTTGTCTCCTTGACTTAAACCATTGGATCTTAACTCAAATAATTAGTCAAACAACTAAGGATTGGGAAAGACTTTGTGGCATCAGCAATTGTGCTGTTGGCAAAGCTGAAATGTTTCCCTGGCAGATCTATTCCCTCCCGACTGCACAATGCATGGAAGATGTACATCCAGTGGTGTCACAAGAATGGGAAAAACACCAGCATCGAAGACTTTTCATTGAGGGAGTTCAAAATGAAATCGAATCTTGGTATTGTTTTTTTAAGACTGCAAAATCCACTAGAAGATCGAAAACATTCTCTGTGTGCTGGTAGCCCCTTCTGTGCAAGGAACAATGCCTTTCCTACAGCTCATGGAGGCAAAGGTGCAGACACTGCCATCGTGAGTGGTTGGTTGGAGGATGTGATGGAGGGGATGGTAACTTGGTGAAACATCCAGCTCATCTGTTGGAAACAAGATGTCTTAAAGAATATCGAGGTCTAAAATCAAAAATCTAATGCCACTTAGGATTGTAGCAGAAGTTTGTTCTTGCTTCTCCAGTATGGTGTGCGCTGCAGCAATGCCTTGTACCGACTGCTGCATTGGCGTGGGTTGTGGCTGGAACCGCATGAGACTGGTTACGCTGCTGATGCATTCCTAGCGATGACAGAGCCCTGGCATGTTCACGCAGTGTCCATGTAAGTGTCAGCTGTTAGTCTTGTGTTAGTGATACTTGGGCTGACCAAGGAAACATATAGCGAACTTGCTTCACGGTGCCACCAAAAGAACCTCAACTTGTTCTACTTGAGGCCAAAACTTCACATGTCAGCCCATGAGGGGCTTCTAGGCTTGCATATACCTGGTCTTCAATGGGGCTGCTTGTTTTTATTTTTGACCAGTGGCTAGAAGTTTTTAAAAATGCAACATCCTAGTTGATGAGGCTGAAACTTGAGGAAGCGCATGACCTTCAAGTTCACGGAGTCAATCCGTTGAGTGCTGGTCTGAGTGATATGTTCAAAATCAAAGATCTGTCCATTTCCAGTTTGGGAATGCCTGCGTGTTGCTTGCACTAAGACTACAGCTGCTGGCAGGATGAGGATTTTGTTGGGCGGACTTGTAGAGTGGCAAGGTCTAGCGGGACACATGCTCTTAGTTGTGCTCTCAGGGCCACCCAAAAAATGTTGGGTGAGTACCGCAACCAGCTAATAAAGTTGGAAGGCATCAACAACTGGAGCTGAGGGTCAGGCTCAAAATGTTGATCTCGCTGTGGTGCATCATGAGCGCACATCAGGGTGTGAAGGGACATGGGTATATTGGGGGATTTTGTGGAACGGGCAAACTCGTGCAATCTCGGGCAGTTTTCCATGAAACGAGCAAGAATCCCAGAAACGAGCAGAAATCCAAAACGAGCAAGAATTTTAGCCCCTTTGAATCCCCAGGTAGTTATAAGTTATAGGTATCATAAACCATGTAGTTATACTATTCCCAGATGAATTTGATTTTTTGCCCTGTTTCCCATTGAAAAAACCCTAACCCGTCCATCGCTTTCCCAGCTGCAAAGCATGCCCACATCATAGGGATTTGGGCCTGGCAAATGGCGCGTTTTAACAACCCGGGTGTGTTTCTTGGTTTTATAACCACCGTTTTAATGGTGATTTAATGGTCATTTAATGTGATTTATGATGATTTAATGGTCATGTAATGGTCATTTAATGGTCATTTAATGATCATTTAATGGGGTTTATGGTGATTTAATGGTGATTTAATGGTGATTTAATGGTGATTTAATGGTGATTTAATTGTCTTTTAGTGGTGTTTATGGTGATTTAATGGTCATTTAATGGGATTTATGGTGATTTAATGGTGATTTAATTGTCATTTAATGGGATTTATGGTGATTTAATGGTGATTTAATGGGATTTAATGGGATTTAGCAATCCATACGTTGGTTTAATAGGATTTTTTTAACCAAAAAAATAATCATGGGTATACTTGCAATTGTTGGCATATACAACGGGACACATATAATCAACTATATATATATATATATTATAGGATTGATGTCTATTCGTTTATAACGCAATCTAACCATATCCAAAAATCTACCATCAACCCAGCACATATATAGACATATTGGTGCTATGTTCACGAAGTGTAGCGAACGAACCGGGGCAGCACCTTCCACGGTTCTATCCCAAAATCGTTCTTGCATTCGGACCATCATCCCAAATACAGGGTGGACACTTTAAAACAACCTGAAACAATGTTGGAGCCCATGGTGCAGAGCTGGGATTGTCAACAATGGATTCATAAGCCCTGGGAGGGGGGATTCCCAGTAGACATAAAACCACCATATCCCAGTATATCCTATGATATAGCCACTATATGGCCATTACATAGTAGCCATTGATAGGTTACAACCCTCGCTAAAATTCCTCCGATTTTGCGCTTCGACTCACCCCGCCTGCATATCGCGATTCGATGCTGGTCCGGTTCCGCAAGAGTTTGCAGAAGGAATCCACAAAGAGTCCACCCAAGGCGACCTAAAGGAACGAAAAAAAAACTTCGGCAAAATCTCGGTTCGTTGCTTCCACATCCCTTCATGAAATCCCAATTTGGGTTCAATAGATTACGATGCTTCTTGGAGGGATCCCGATTTTTCGGGAAATTCGCAATTTGGTTGGATTTCTTTCATGCAAACTGTCCACAGTTATGGCCCGAAACACAGATATAACCCCATGGAAATGGAATGATAAACCCATAGAAATCACCAATTAAAACCATAAAGAAAACTGGTAAAGGATAAAACTCACCCCAGTTATGTCAGTGGATTAATCCTATCCTAACAAAACCACTTATATCAGCTAGTTACCCACTGTTTCCCCGTATGTCTCCCATGTTTTACCACATTTTTCCATGGAAACTGCTCACCGTTTGCTGGTCTCAACGCTGCGCCCGGCGACGTAGAAAGAGGCAGCCAGCCCTGTGGCGACGCAGAGAAGCGAGGCGTCGTGCAGGAGCTTCTGCTCGTCAGCCTGTAAGATCAACTGAGGATGGAAAATTGTGGTTGATATAGTTGTGGTTATTGTATGTTGTTATAAGGTATATCCACAATGAGATGGTTGATAATGGTTTGATAATCTGTATTATTAGATGGTTGATAATAGGTTACAATTGTTTTTATGGTTTATATCAAGATAACGTCGTATATCATGGTTAAATGTATGGATATATAATGGGTATATATGATCGTTCCATCATTAAGATAGTTCAACCATGGATAAAAGGTTGATAATACTTGTGAATAAGGTGGATATTGTGATTGTTATAATTATGGTTGCTGTTTGAATGCTGTTATAAAAACCATAATTAGATAATGGATTGATAACCAATATTATCCATAGTTAGACTATGTTGTTTTAATGTATACCCATAGTTAGATGGTTGATAATGGCTTGATAATCAGTATTACAAGTAAAAATCGGTCATCAATGATAATGGATAATGTAAAAATATTATAACCGATTATATATGCCATGGTCTTCCATAGAGAAAATATAATATATAATATTCCATCCTCATAGGTTATGATTGTCCATGTATTTATATATGATCTTCAGTATTGAAACCTGCGTGTTTAAAATATATGGTACTTAAACTATTAACATTTGCTGATGGTTGATAATGACTATCTCAATCAACATTGAGGATACCCGGCTCTAGCTAAAAATACTCAGAATTTTCAGCCATAAAAAATGTATCACGCATCGTAATGGATAACGGTTACCGAAGGATTATCAACTGAGAACTATGGTTGTTGATGGTTATTGTAATGCTATCATTTTATAATGGTTGATAATGGTTATCTGGTTACTGTGTTATTATATCATCATGTGAAAATGGGAGGTCGTAATAACGGTTATTTGGATCAACTATATTATGGATGATTATATCTTTTGAGGATGCCCTACGGTAGCCAAAAAGATACGGGGCCGAGGCCCGCGTGTAAGATACCTAAGTTGGTTTATAACTTGGTTCACTGTTTGGTTTCTGGGAAAACGACTATAGCTGACGGGGTTTGCAAACCAACTTACAATCGGAGTGATGTAAATGGTTGTGAATCATGGGTAGTCAATTTGGAGGATGGCCAAATAAACTGTTGGAAAATGTTTGGTAGATAAATTAGGAATTGTTTTCAAGAGTTAGGAACATGAAAAACAATGCTTAAACAGTTTTCAAACATATGGTCATGTAGCTATTTGGCTTTTTGGTATATCTGAAAAAATAGATTATGCTCAAATGAGGAAACTGAGGGAATAGCTGGCTAATCCCTTCCCCCAAAATTAAACACACCCTTGGAAACCATAGTTTAGCCGGGAATTTCCACATAATTGGGACCATTTATGGGGTGAGGAGTTTTGACAAATTCATACTGCCCTTCCGTGCTCAATCTCAGGGGGGGGCATCACCAGCTACGATGTGGGGCCCAGTGAGTTTAGTTGGTTTATTCAATTGCCATTTCAGGATCCTAAATTGGAGGTACCTACCATATATAAGGCCTATGTAAGGACTATGTAAGGGAACATCACCATAAAATATGGCCTTATATGGTACAGTACCTTCATTTTAGGATCCTGAAATTCCCATTGATTTATGTTCACTCTCACTACTGATATATCTACCATGAATCAAAGAGCAAACCTATTTTGCTTATGAATATGTGGGGTTGTCAATGAACACAATGATACATTATATAGGAATCTAGCTACAATGGTTATTAAGTGTTTGCAATGAAATATAAATAGTATTTAGAACATGTAAGAACTAAATGCTACATGGTTTTAACATTATTGATATCTATCCATGGGTTAAAATATATATATTTATTTATTTATCTATTTATTTATATATATATATAGATGTACAAAAAAACGATGGTTTCAGTTTCAGACACGCCCAACCGTAAACCTGTTGTTAATCTATCAATCAACGGTTTGATATGGTTTGATCAGATCTGCTTGGTCAAAATTGCAAGAATCCAGAGTCTTAACAACTGACATTGCCTAACATCCCATATCTACAATATGGCCGCACCCCAAACTATTTGTCATTATTTAACCATAGATATATTCGTCGCATTAACCAACACCTATCTACAGGCCGCAAAAATTGGGAAAATAATGAGTGAACTACAAGTCATGATGGGTGGAACCATTCTAGGCATTGTAGGTGAACCACTCAAGCAAGATTATGGGATATCTCCACTTTATCCCCATGGTGGTTGCGCTTTCAATATAGAAATTTATATCATGCGTCTTTTGTGAGAAATGTGTGATTTGCATACATTTTTCAGAGGATCTCATCTAATCAAGCTGACTTCGAACAGATCTGTCCATTTCAAAGTGAAGGTAAAACAAACATCACAGAGACATCACTGAAATAACCTGACACGGCGACAGCCGGGCATCCGTTATCCTTGGCATACTCCGACCTGCTCAACTGCGAAGCCTCTCCAATACTTCAAACATTCTTCGCTTGGGCGACTTTGTCGAAAGCTTTTTCCCAGTCAAGAAATATAAGTTCAAAGTTCTCCCTTGTCTCCTCTGCAGAGTCTTGTACGCGGAGTGCCATAAACAATGTGCCTGTAGCTTGGAGATTTGCACAGCGTTGCCTGTCTTCAGGTCTTCTTTCTTCAGGTTTCGTTTAGTTAGGTAGTTCAAAACCATTGCTCAGATGCAGGCTGGAAACTTGGCCCAATAATTCCCTGACCTTTTGAATGCTAAATCAACCGCTATGTACCCAACTTTTCTGATAGATAGATAGATAGATAGATAGATAGATAGATAGATATGTATGTATCAAAAATGAATATATATATATATACAAGGCGTACCACCAGCGGCCCAAAACGTACCTTCCCACCCCATTATACATTATTAGCATTTGTGTATGGTCTGAACCGGATTTCCCGTGCTTGGATGCATGTGCTAACAGCGACCAACACATCGACACCCTGCGACCGGTACACTCCCAACACTTTCTCCTTCCTGCTGCTCCCAGTCAAAGGGTTTTCCCTGGCTGCCCAGACCAGGACATCTCGGAACTGGACTGGCAAATTTCATGCCACTGCGTGTGAGGTGTTCGAGAGCATTGAGCATGTTCCACACATCGAACAAAATCAGCCAACATCAGCCAACTGCGCCAAGCAATGCCAAGCATCTGTCTTCGCAAGTTGTTGAAATGTTCCACTTGGGCCCTTGGATGCCGTGATCTGCCGATGAATTACGCAGCCAATGCCATTGCCAGATCTCTAAAGATCTCCACACCCCACCATCATCAGAACATGTTCCCATGGGAAGGCACAGGATGGAGCCACGAACCCGAATGCTCCCATGCTCCCCTACATCCCCCATCTCCGCTTTCTAAATTGCCGCACCCCTGGAACGCCAGGGGAGGGGAGCCATGACGAGGCTACACCATCTTCTGTCAAGTGTCGGGTCGCAGCCCGTGTGCCCAGTTGGAGGTGGCCTCAGGTGGGCACATGCAATGTCAGCGTGAGTTCTCCAATCATTTTTTTCCATACTTCCACTCCCCATGGTCATCCTGCGACAATCAAATCAAGATGATAGATATTATGGGCGGTGTGGCAGCATGAATCCTTTGCCTCTCTTTCTACCCCCCCGACGATCTCCGACGATACTTCTAGGGCTAGCAAGGAGCAACAGCCGGATAACCCCACCAAGGCTCAGAGAATCTGGAGGAGCTGATGCAGGCAAGGGAATGCCATCCCCAGCCACCGGAGCCCTCAGATGCCAGCCCTGGCATTCTGACTAGACAACTCCAGCATGCACAATCTGAGGAAAGTTTGGAGGTCGGCATGATGCCCCGTGGTCATATATAGTCATCCCACAATATTCGGAATTATTCGGATATGTTGGATCATGCAGCAGCCTGAATCTTCCTATTGTCCGTTCCCCGGTGATACTTCCAGGGCTAGACCGATGACAGAGCAAAAGCTAGGTAACCCCACCCAGATCCACCAAGGCTCGGAGAAGTTGGATTAGCCGACTCTGCCTGGGGAATGCCACCTCCAGCCGCCGGAGCCCTCAGATGCCATTACGATTCAGGATCATTCAGCATCAAACCCTTGGCGTCACCTACCATGTTCTGACAGCATGCACGATGGCTCGATGTGTGGATTTGAGAATGCGCGATAATGCGCGTGATGGACATTGACGGACCATACTCATCCGATGAACATGGAAATATATATGGAGATGATTCATGTCGACAAATGATGCAAGAAAATGCATGATATTGCATGATGATGCTGCAGCATGAATCCTCTGCCCCAATCTCTTCCCCCTGGTGATACCCGAGACCGGTGACCCAGAGCAGCAGCCGGATAGCCCCACCAAGGCTCGGAGAAACTGGCGGAGCTGAGTGAGCCAGGGGAGTGCCATCTCCAGCCGCCGGAGCCCTCAGATGCCATTCCGATTCAGGATCATTCAACATCAAACCCCTGGCGTCATCTATACCATGTTCTGACAGCATGCACAAGCTGCGGAATTAGAGAATGCGCATGATGGACATTGATGGACCATACTCATTGGATGAAACCTCTAAGATCAGTTAAGGCAAAAAACTTGGTTTAAGGCAATATACAAAAAAATGACTAATAGTTAAAAATCAATTTGCCTTATTGCAAGCCTGAGGTAAGTCAATTTTAAAATTTGACTTAAGTCAATTTGGGTAAATTACCTCGGAACACCTCTTTTTGTCACTTGAAAAACTTGTTTTTATTCCATTTTTCCTTGTAGAAGTAACAGGCATTTATTGTTTAAGTAACCTCCTGTTTGTCTAAGTAGAATTTGTTTGTAAGTAACAAACAGATTTTTTGTTGTTACACTGGTCCCTGGTAGCAGTGAAATGTTGCACTTGTTCTTTGTTGGTAGCAGTGAAATAGGTAGAAAAGCCAATGAGCTAAATAATCTTTGAGTTGTCTAAGTAACAAGTGAATTAAGTAATTTGCAAATTTGCCAGTTTTCTAGGTAACATACTGAAGCCACCTGACATGATACTGGTATCCGTTTATTAGTGGATCCAAAATCAACTAAGACAAAAACATAAATAGTAGTCAAATTCCATCTTCAAGGCAAAACTTTTATTGTTAGTATTGCCCTAATATTTAAGAACAAGATTGCTTGTTTTTACCTTGGCAATGTCACGCCACTTAGACAACTAAGGTGCTACTTCGACATATGGCAACCTCCTTCTGCAAACCTCTAAGGCTATTTCAAAATGACTCTATTGAGTTTTGGGCACCGTGGAATACTATTTCAATAGGGTTCCAGTGCTCTTTCAGCAAGAAACCTAGAAGTTTGATGCCTTTGACAGCAAAATGTGAATGGTCAGAGGAGAAGTAAAAACGAGGGAAGAGGGAAGAGAGAAGTGAGAAGAGAAGAAAGGGGAAAAAAAACGAAAAAAAGGAAAGAAGAAAGAGACAAGAGCAAAGTGTAAAGAGAAGAGAAGAGCAGAGAAGAGAGCAAAATTAAAACCGAGATGGAAGGAGGAAAGAAGAGAAGAAAGGGCGCGATTTTTTTTGGCCCATACTTGGGGGTGATTTTGTCCTGTTACTTGGGCCTCCGAAAAATTTGGTCCACAGTTGGCCTTCCAATTTTTCACCCAAAGTTTGTTTGTTTGATTTCTCTTCCTTGGGGCTCCCAAAACAATTGGCCCGTAGATGGCAGTCAAATTCGGTGTTTCCTTTTACTTGGGTTTCTCATTTTTTGGTTGAAAGTTGGCAATCAATTTTTGTTGCTTCCATTCCCTTGGGCCTCCCATTATTGGGTCTCTCGAAACAAGACTCTCCTGGCCATGCTATCTTTGTGTCTTCGCCATGTGCACTCGTTAAACTGCGACCGTCAGCATATTCAAGAGGTAATTACGTTTGTGGATTCCTGCAGGTCTTGTTATTGTTTTTTCCTTTTATCGTTTTGTGGGCTGACAGCTCATGTCTGTGACTTTGGGCCCCGTTCTATTAAAACCCTTACTACAGGTTTATTTTTTACAATTCCAGATGTGGTTCTCACACCCGAGCCAAGGCACGAAGATCCTCGGGCCGTATCAGCCGGAGAGGTTGTAGATGGCGGTGGTGGTGGAGCCTTCCAAGCCTTCCTTGCATCACGCAAGGAGGAAAGAGGAAAGTGCCAAGAGCAGCAAACGAAATAAAAACGTGAAATCACAACACCCAGAAAATTGCTGAGATCGACCCCCACTGGGACACAGATGGCCACAGCCATAGGAGAAACATGTCAATGGAACGCCTGCGTTCCCTGTTCCATCATGTTCCCTGCTCCATGATGTTCCTGAGTGATCACCCGTATGTCGCTCTCACACCTGGCCAAACCAAGCCAAGGCGCGAAAATCCTGTGGCTGTATCAGCCGGAGAGGTTGCAGCGCGCGGAGGTGGAACCTTCCGGGCCATCCTTGGCCCGCGCAATGAGGAAAGCAGGAAACAAAGTAAAAACATCCTGGTGTGCATTCTGCAAGGTAGTTGTGCCAACTAAACCGTTTACAAACACAACCTTATACTACAACATGCTGCCTTTATCTGGACCGACGAAGGTGCTACAAAATGCTTTGGGGGTTTTGATGGTGGATCAAAAACAATGTGAGTCACTACAAAATGCATTTGCGTAACCACTTTGTAGCGAAAAACGGGTTGCAGTGAAAATTCGTGATTCTCTACTAAATGGTTTCTGGAAATTTCACCCTAAATCTTTGGTTCACTTTCCGGGCCCAGCTCATAGCATTTGCCGAGCGCAAGTAAATACAACCTTGGGATTCCATCGGGTTCCAAGAATTCAACAAAAACGATCTAAGCGCACAACTTCAAATTCAATTGATTGGTTTTGAAACCAAATCTGTCCCATTTTTCCTTCTTAAAGTCTCTACATTCATCTTTTTTGATTTTTTTGGGGCTCATCTTACCCCGAAATGATCGTGAGTCAAGAGCCAAAAATGGTCTGAGGGTCCAAGCCATGTGTTAATGTGACCCAGCATGACTGGCAAAAGAAGGCTATAGGGTTTCCTGTATGACCCAAAGCATCCCAACATAAATCACTACAAAATGCATTTCCGATTTTCAAGTGCTAAGTTCGAAAAATGAAAAGCCGCTACAATATGCAGCGCATGCTCTCTGACTACAAAATCCTAGGCACGACTTCATTTTTTTGCATGAATTCTCTCCGCAACAGGGGATGGTATCCAGCACATGTTCACCCTTTTAGTAGTGGACATGGTAACGCGGATGTAAAAACCAAAAATCACAACACCTGGAACATTGCTGAGATCGACCCCCACTGGGACACAGATGGCCACAGCCATGGGCTAAACATGTCAACCTGCGTTCCCTGACGTATGTGGCTCTCACACCCGGCCATCCCGAGCCAAGGCGCGAAAATCGTGTGGCTGTACCAGCCGGAGACGTTGCAGCTGGTGGTGGTGGTGCCTTCCGGGCCTTCCTTGGCTCGCGCCATGAGGAAAGCAGGATACAATGCAAAAACCAGAAATCACACCCGGAACGCTGCTGAGATAGACACCGTTCCCTCATGTTCCCTGATCCTATCGGCCAAAAAATGGCGATGGGATGGATCTGACACACCTGTGCAGCTCATCCACCATCAGCAGAGAATAAAACTTCTGATCGTTTCCGATCTATCAATTTAGAACCCGCTTAGCTCTCACACCCGGGCCATCCCGAGCCAAGGCGCGAAAATCCTGTGGCTGTATCAGCCGGAGAGGTTGCAGCGCGCGGCCGTGGAGCCTTCCGGGCCTTCCTTGGCCCGCGCAATGAGGAAAGCAGGAAACGAGGCAAAAGCCAAAAATCACAACACCCGGAACATTGCTGAGATCGATCCCAATGGGACACAGATGGCCACAGCCATGGGATAAACATGTCACTGTATGCAACACCTGCATTCCCTCATATTGAAGGATCCTATTTTATTCAAGCAAAAAAATGCAATGGGATAGGTCTTACACACATGCACGAGTCAACAACCATCGCCAAACCCAGGAGTTCCTGTGGTTGTTAATTAACGAAACCTTGCTTATTTAAGCTAACCTTTCTTATTAATCTTCTTTAATTAACGACTTTTACCTTAATTAAGAGAAAACCTTTGTTAATTAAGTTAAAACTCTTTAACTAAAGACTTTTGTTAAGAGATGTTTAGTTAATTAAGCAAGGTTATCTTATTTAAGCAAACCAGCTTAAATTTAAGCAATGTTGTTGTTTTTTACATCGCCTAAAAATGATGCATCTGGTTTTTTATCAGCACTTTTTTTTTTTCGTCAAGCCTCGTTTTGCATGATGTTGTCCCCTAAAGTTAGGGGGCAAGCTTCCAAAAAAAAACAGGCAAATGGCACTAGCAGCTGAACAAGACGGCCACGGTGAGACAGTGAATGTGTCCTCTGATACCCTTCTTTTGCTTAGTTTCTCTATTTTGAAACTACTTT
>Ga0126342_10003486_pt1 | contig 26035 bp, 20 predicted proteins | sample Cyp1metagenome_FD_92528 | JGI IMG/M metagenome (GOLD analysis project Ga0126342, IMG submission 92528) | Coral microbial communities from Lord Howe Island, Old Settlement Bay, Australia - Cyphastrea 1 metagenome | ecosystem: Host-associated > Invertebrates > Cnidaria > Coral ... | reverse complement strand
CAGCAAGGGTTAACCTAGTTATACCCAAATGGACTGATAAACCTAAACAGGGGAAGAAACCGTTAAGCTAGCGACCCAGCGCCTTTTATACTGAGCCGCAATGCTGTCAGATACATCTATGATGCAGCTATGTTTTACATGGGGTGCAAATACATATACATATATATATATGGAAAAATAAATTTCATGTTCCAAACCACCAACCAGCCAAATAAGGTTGACAAGATTAATATTTGAAACCACCAACCAGCAAACAAACGGCAATCATGTTGGTGATTTCTAATATTCAATCAACAAAGAACAACGCACCAGTCTTCTGTAATGGCGCTCTTGAGATCTTTTCTCCTCCACGCCTGCCATAGTAACTTCATTGCCAAGGCAATTCGTGATCCTTTTGGATATCAGCGGATGTTACAACGTAGCATCAAGAGCCGATTGGAAGTTGCTTGAAAGAGGATGTGACAACGTAGCATCACGAGCATCTTGGAAGTTACTTGAAAAGGATGTTACAATGTAGAATCAAGAGCGGTTTAGATGTTACTTGAGAAATAATGTCTCAACTTAGCATCAAGAGCGGTTTGGAAGCTACTTGAAAGAGGATGTCACAACGTAGCATCAAGAGCGGTTTGGAAGTTTCTGAACAAAGTTAGAAAGTTCAGTTACGGCAACGTTCAGAACATGTTAACAGGAACGCAAGGCAGAAGAACGTTATCCCCCCCAACACTTCCCTCCCAAAAGCGTGACAGGCGTGGCTCAAAATGAGGCTAAAATCGCTGTTACAGGGGGGAATCGATCGCCATGTCTGCGCGTTTTCAGGGGATTGGGACCAAGAGCAATGTGGGAACAAGCAGCAACGTAAACAGCGTTGGCATCAGCAGCATCGAAACCATATAACCATTGGGATTTGACAACAACCTTGCTGGTTGTCATATTCTGTCAAAGCATGTCATAACCAGGAATGAGCAGTTGTTTTTTACTACCCAAGCGCTGGTTCTCCTGTGACCAAGAGCTTTCACCGCGCGGCGAACTGGCACTCTGGCACTGTGTCGGCGTGGTTTCCAACTGCAAGTCCACCACCCCTTAGGAAACTGTACCAAAAATATGGGGCTCTCCATAAATGGGGGTATCCCGCTGGATGGTTTATATGGGACAATCCCAAACAAAAATGGATGATTTGGGGATATCCCTATTTTAGGAAACCTCCATATCCAAAAATCTCCAAAAACAGGTTACCCTCTGGTAATGGCTGACATAGCTATTGAAAATGGTGATTGATAGTGGATTTTCCCATTAAAAATGGTGATTTTCCATAGTTATGTGAGAGTTTACCAGAGGGTACCTCCAAAATTCCTGTGATTGGTCTATTCTATTACCCATAGGATCCATGTATGGTATATATGGTAACATTTACCATCAATATACCCCCAATGTTAGTATATATACCAGCACCATGGATCCTATGGGTTATGAGTTTCTTCGGAGTCGGTAGGCGAACAGGGGCCCACCCTCCCCATCTTCGCAGCGTTTCGCAGCGTTTCGGGCAGCTCCTGCACGGACGAATAATGTTTCATCACCTGGGGCAGCGCCCAGGATGTAAGTTGCCAACATTGAGATTTTGACAACAAGCATACCCTTTGGTAAATTAATAAGGCAGTGTGTCAAAACCTTGTACCCCTGTAGTTCACATCAAAATAGCTGGTAAATGGATGTTCATCCCCCTAAAATGGTATTAATGGGTATTGACCCAACCCCATAAAACTATGGAAAATCACCATTTTAAAAAGGTAAATCAGATTAAATCAGCTATAACCATTTTCAATAGCTATGTTAGTTTACCAAGAGGATAGTTAGTTTGTAAATCGCCAGTAAGTGAGATAGAACATGATAGACCTCTTCGTAACAAATTAATATATGACGGGATATTAGCGTATATAAAACTGACTTGGGAGATCGTCCCGGCACTGCAATCTGACCTCAACAGATCTGCTGGGCAAACTCTCAGCCGATGGGGACAGTCGCTCCACTGACAATCCATGCTGCACAACTGATAACAACTGTGCATGAGTCAGAAGTTGATTTTTAGCAGCTGGTAAAATCATGGGATTTTTACAACACCATGATATCAGGCTGCTTTGGGGTTGACTTCCAAGCGGGACGAACTCAGTTATATGATGGAAGTACCCCATTCCGTCCAGTGAATCATCCAGTATCATCCACTGAGTGAATCATCATGATCCATATCAATATTGCCATGTGGAGGTATCTATGGTTATGGGTCAAAAAACCCTGGTGCCCATTGGTACCTTAAAAATCCTTAAACAAAAATAGATGGTATAGCTGGATGGTTATTCCCCAGTCATATGGTGGTTTTGACCCATCTCAAAATCCCCTGGGTCATCCATCGGCTAAGCTCGCTACTGCTTGGGACCTCATGTCATTGGCCCAGCCCGCTGTGAGCCGATTCCTAAGCGCCAATGGAGATTTAAATGGGCTATCCCGGATATGCCAACCAGTAATGAATGGGGGTTTAATTGGTTTACAGATCTATGTATGTGTATATATATATATACACGTATATATATATATATCATGGGAAAATAATCAATCTATAATTGGTGGATTTTGGATTGCCACCTTCGATTACTGTAAATGAGGGAATGCTCATGGTTCTTTCATTGCCAAGTTTGCGTACCGGAGGGCAAACATATAGTATTCAAAGGGGTTAGGGATGGTTAGAGGATGGCCAACAATTTCAGGCACGGAAGCCCATACAATTTGGATTGATGTGATTTTTCTTTGGTATTTACGGATCTGTATTTTCCTTGAAAGAGGGATTGACTACTACTATTTCAAAATTTATAGGCTTGGAACATAATGACCCATGAGCAAATCCAATACATGACACATTAAGGTTTCTGGTTTGGGTGATTGTTGGAGCGAAGGGATGATGATAAGATAAAATGAAGACACAGCTATCTAATACCAATACCATCCAATACCCACAAAATCACGAACATATACCCTCTGGTAATTTAACATAGCTATTGAAAATTGCCATTTATAGTGGATTTACCCATTAAAAATAGTGATTTTCCATAGCTATGTTAGTTTACCAGAGGGTACAAAAATATGATGTTCAGGCAGAAAGGCACACTTAACGGTTAAGCCTTGTTGGTTGCTCTGCATTTCCATTGGATTCCTGGGATAGTTGGATTTTGGAGCTCGGATACGAGCTGGATCCCATCAAATATCCCTCCAGAACACGACGTAGCCTCCAAATTCAACACCCTCATCTCTGGAACCCTCAATTTGTGTTTTTCTTTCCTCCAGTCTCCAGTATCTAAACTTAACAAGACAACCCATGTTGGGAGTCTTGCCTTTTTACCTACACTACGTGAGGCGCTTTCTTGATCGTTGAATCCAGAGAGTCTTGGTCCCAATTCTGTTGGCCAAATCACCAACGCTGTTTTTAGTCATGCAACATTTCCCGTTCTTGCTGTCTCAATCCCAACTTTGTGGTTCAAAAAAAAACATCGATTCCCAATGACCCAATGTTTGTTCATATGGCAGTGTGTCAAAACCTTGTACCCCTGTAGTTCACATCAAAATAGCTGGTAAATGGATGTTCATCCCCCTAAACATGGTATTAATAGTTATTGACCCATACCCATATAACTACCATGTCGTCCAGGCTGAAATCCCCAGATCTTCGCAAGCCACGCGCGTAACTACGTCCAGGCTACGGGAGACAGGGGGGGAGCTTGTCGACCATCAAAAGCTCCTCAGAGTCGGCAACGGCATGGCATCACCATCTGGGGGACACCAAAGTATGGCGATTTGGGTAACTATGTTGTCAACCTCAAAATAGCCTGCGATTTATGGATGTCCAATGATGTCCATCCATCCCCATGTAAAAAAAAAGTGCCAAAATTGGGAGTGTAGCAGCGACAATGTTCATTTTCCCTAGCAATTCTGAAGTAATCTAGCCAAAGTACGGTTCTCATCATGTTTCATCTACCATGTAAAATAGCATTTATATAGTTGGTTTGAAAAAGAAACCCATGCTTCTATGATCTTTGGCGTCCTGAACAGTCCACACTGATAATCCCAGAGGTACCCTGAAACTGACCATGGTTGCTGTGATCAACAATGAATGAAACTTGAAGGCGTGCGCAACCTCAAACTCTGTCTTAAACATGATCTACTAGACTTTGAACAAAGTTGATATCTATTGTTTTTTTTTTTAAATGAATTGAAGCCGCAACACCATCCCCATCATCCACATCCATGTCGACTAGGGGTCGACATTGGATCCCACGATACATGAGCGTTTCCCAGCAACATCTGTGCCCACCACCGTCTCCTCAAAGAAGCTATTGATGTCGCCTTAGCGTCATTTAAAATCCGGATCTGAAGGTGACGTGAATTGCATATGTCCATGCATATATAGGTAACATGTCAACTTATTAGACGTACAACGTGTAGATGTGATGTGTGAAGAAAACCAGACGTGGGTATGACATTATAGCCCCTTACATTCCCGTCATATCCCAACCATGTGTATCCCTATGAAACGGTGAGTCTTACACCCCTGCAAATGAATGGTACAGCGTGTCATCATTTGTTAATATATCATTATTATATCCCTCTATACTCTACGATATATTCGCATAAATCGCAATTAGAATCACCATTCACTCGCCATCTACCATGATTAACTCGAGGATCCCCATTTTGGCTGTAAAATGCTGTAAATGGCTTATAAAATCTCCCATTAAATCCCGAGAAAAAAACAAATTACTTCTAGTGATCCCCACCGTGGCATTGACAGCTGTTCATATCCGGTCCGCGGCAATGAGCTGCTGCACATCTTGAGCATGCCTACCTGTTCACTCATGACTATCATGACACAAACACCGCACCAAACCATAACAACACAGATGTTTAGCCAGTCTAGCTGACATTCTATGTGTGACATCTTGCACTCACAATTGATTCTCGCAGTGCCCTCTGATATCTGGCACTCGTAGTTGAGGTCCGGCAGTGCCCACTGCGATCTGGAGCTCGCGATTCAGGTCCGGCAGTGCCCACTGACATCTGGAGCTCGTAGTTGAGGTCCGGCAGTGCTCATTGAGATCTGGAGCTTGCGGTTGAGGTCCCGCAATGCCCACTGCGATCTGGAGTTCGTTGTTGGGGGAAGAAGGGAGGGAAGGAAGGAGGGAAGTATATGACTCTGATAAAACCTAGAGACCCTCACCTGGCAGGTGAAATCCGAAATTCCAAGAAAAAAGTCAAGAGCTGATCTAAATTACCATTGAACAATCATGAACATATGTATATATGTATATATAAATATCTTAAATCCACTGCAGCCACTTGACCCAACTGCCCTGGGGACCCTTAAAAGGGACGGCCTTGTGGCTCGTCGCCCCTTCGCACCTGCCATGAGGCGCAACATGGCACAACTTAGCTGGGCTGTCACCTTGTACAATTTGAATGGGTTTCGTTATCCGTGTATAAGTTGAATTATAAATAATATGATGTTACATGATGTTATATGTCATTATGTGTACAATACTGTTATATAATTATATATATACATATATAATGACAATGAACAATACCGCACAAACAGATCTGATCCGACAGGTGGCAAAAGCTACATCCCCAAGTGCTATTGGCGGCCGTAGACCATGTAGTTCACAGTAGGGTCACCAGTCATGTCGGTAGCAAAGGACCCACAATGGCTGAACGCATTGGCTTCTCAAAGGGATACGTTCCTCTGGTAATTTAACATAGCTATTGAAAATGGCCATAGAAATAGTGGATTTTCCCATGAAAAATGGTGATTTTCCATAGCTATGTTAATTTACCAGAGGATATATACATCGATGTTTATGTGATTCTCACGTGCATCTCTGATATTTCTTCATTGCTGTTTTCTTTCTTGGTGGCAACATGGTTTTTGTCATACAACGAAATTCAATGCAAAGAGTTGAAATCTCGTAGTTCAATTAATAATTAAGAGGCGTTCTCACCCTGATACATTTACTCGTGGATACTCCAAAACTACACACATAGAATCACAATAAAATGCTGACCAATACCCAATTGGACTCCTTCATTTTGAATCATTTTGACCCAACAGTGATGTGTCCCAACAACTACTTCCAGTTGCAGCGAATGGACAAGATACTACACTAGCTGGAAGATATGGCAAAGAACCCTCTATACAACTGACACAGAATTTCCGAATCATCAAGACTTCGTCATCAGGGTTGCATTCCGTGGGTGCTTCTTAAACTTGGGAAGCCCGATATATATATATATATATACTATTCCTATTTGAAGCCAGCAACCAACATCTCTACAGGACAAAGCCTGAGGTTCTGAACGACTCTTGGCCAACACGCGTTCCTGTCCGCGACTCGCCAAAGCTGGTGGGGCTTTGATGACCAAGTTGGGTTGGATTTGTGTAATAGTTTTTTGATATTTCTTTGAGTTGCTGTTGAAAGAAGTCCTTGAGATCACTTCAAACTCAGCAAGTGTTTGATCAACATCATGGGTTGAAACACGATCGCCCGCCAATTTTCATGATGGGAGAAGCTTCCCAATCTTTTTGGCATACAGTAGAGATCCCAAAGAAGTTGACGAGGCATTTCAACACTGTCCAACAGTTTTGGCAGAAGTGAAGACTCGCAACCTGCAGGTTGCCCTGGAATTCTTGCCAATTTTGATCTGTGAGCTCCTAATATAAGCGACAAATCCTCCAAAGAAATCACCTTTTCAGGCGCTAATTTGGGAAATTGCAGAGAACTTGCCCTTTTTGCGCCTTGTATTTGGGCTTCACTTCGGGTTTGGCCAAGGCCTTTAGGTATTTGCCCTGGGAAAACGCGCCAAGGAGGAACCCAGAGTTTCTTGAGGTTTCTTGACTTGAAACACAACAACTTGGGCTTTAATTACTGAACATGCGGAGAATAATGACATGAGCAGCTGGTGCTATGTTTAAACAAGAGCGGTTTTGACGGATCTATTTTTTCTAGATCTAGTACTGCAATTTTTTCCGGATCTCTATCCTTCCAGTGCAACCAAACTCAACGATCTTGCAAATCCCATAGGATCCATGTATGGTATATATGCTAACGTTGGGGGTATATTGATGGTAAATGTTACCATATATACCATACATGGGTCCTATGGGAAATGGTAATGGTCATCCGAATTTGGGCGACTGAAACCGTCCAAGAAGTTCCACCGGTGAATCCTTCCCTTCCAACAGCTCCACAAAAGGTCGCTCCACTCAGCTCCCGTGCCGTGCCCATCTTGTGAATCCGATCCCCTGGAAGGCTCCTCTGGAGCTGGAGCCACAAAGGCTGGCCATGATTTTTTTCCAGAAATTTACTGGTGGTTAATGGTGATTAAATGGTGATTTATGGTGATTTAATGGTGATTTAATGGTGATTTAATGGTGATTCAATGATGATTTAATGATGCTTCATGATGATTAATGATGGTGAATATCTACTGCTTGGTGGTGCAATAACTAACCATCTTGAAAAATGATGGAGTGAAAGTCAATGGGGTTTGGATGACAACCCATATTAATGAAATGGAACATAAAAACCAAGTTCCAAACCACCAAGCAGTTTATATAATGAAACATAATTATATATATAAACCATCCTTTTCAGGTACATGATTTTCAATGATTTTCAGCTATACCAAGCAAAAAGGCCATGTTTCAAGTCACCCTTTGGGCGAGTTACCCAATCATTGACCCAACGTTACCCCGTTCCAACTGTAACCAATGGAATATGGATGGATTTACGTCTTGTCCGCCTCAGTGATGTTACTGGTCATAGGTGTGGCTATATAGGTCAAAATTCTGCTCAAATGAAGTATAGTACCCAGACCCTGTGGTAATTTCACATAGACATGGAAGATTGCCATTTGTCATAGGTAAATGTGGTAAATCTTCTATAAATGGGCTATTTTCCAAAGCTATATTGGATTACAATTGGGTACTTGAATTTATTTTGTAGGGTAGCTAAACTTGACCCAGGCCGCTTGAGGGAAAACCACATTTTCATCACCTACCACCCGAAAGAACAACTCTTTCACTCGAGCCTTCTAGGAGATGAAAGAAACCAACTCGTTTCTATCCATGTCCAGTGCATCCTGGAAAATCATAACAATCCAGAAAAGGCATGAGCATGCCTTCCTTTTCGAGATACCAGTATATATTGGCTAATGATAATAGTACCAACATAATAACACTTAGACTATATCAAATACTATCAATAAACATATGGCAGTATTTTGTATAATCAATGTAGTGATCTGCGGTGGTGAGCCTAATCAATTCAGCATAATGTTGGTAAAGCAAGAATAAACCACCAATATTTTGAGGGTTTATACCACCCAACTACGGTAAAATTGCGGCTCCTTCCAGGAATGGAGGGGATACCTGTGGTGTCCCAACCTTCCTAGGGCGATTCGACACCGGCAGGGAAGAGTCAGGGGGTGAAACCAACAAGTCTCGGCCCCCAAGTGATGATTTCACCAATCCAAATGGGGATTTTAAAAACGAGAAACGGATGGATTTCGAAGGATTTCGCGGTTTCCAAGTCATGGAGGACCCCATATATCCAAGTTAAACTGGTCATTTTTGATGAAGAAAAAACAGATGGTGACAAGGAGTGCCCTGATGCCTTGAGAAACACGCAACTTCGCTGCCGGTATAGAAAAAAACAGTGACGTACACAAAACTCTTCGATTGATGTATATATAATTATTTACAGTACATGCGTTCCTCAAATCAACTCGAACAGAGAATATTGAGAACGGTAAAGCATGGCATACATATAGACATACATATATGATCATATATTATGATTAGTTCCGTGTAAAAATGTGTATATATAGCATGTGAGTTCACAGTTCACAGTATGGTATATAAGTATATCTATAGTATATCTTTATAGATCTATAAGTACATCGTAGTAGGTATGATATATAGTATTTTAATGTATTTTAATGTATCATGGCAGCATGTAGCAGTTTCTAATCGCCCGCGGATCATCAACTTTTTAGGAGTTCCCCTTGAAAGCCGGCCTTGTAGCCATAGTCGGAACGGACCTGACACGGCAAGATCAGTTGCTGGATCCAAACCCATCCTGAAAATCTTTGGCAATCATCTGACATGGCGGGTAGAACAGCATAACTTGGGATCAGTTTGAAAAAACAACCACTTTTAAAACTTTTAGTAATTTTTCGTCGCGATCGTGTAACAACCACTCGCAGTCTGTTTTCCTATTCTTTTCCAAGCGTCCATGCAAAACCAGACTGACAGCGGTTTTGCGTGGGCTTGTCCTGCAATCAATATTGCAGTGCTCGGTAATCTTAGGAAAAACATCTAGTATCTAGAGTCTCACTATGAATCTATACATCATACAATTCTACTTAAAGTCTACTTACAATACATCTACATATTAATTGTCATATATTACATAATCATACATAATTCATCAATATATATCAAGATACTCTACTCATTCATATACTCATATATATATATAATATAATAATATATAATATATATACATATCCCCAAAACGTGATGAATCCTTTCCCCTCTGCCCCGCCTTGCCGAGGTTGTACTCAGGATGGCCCACCACCACGAAATCGGAACGCGTGCCCGCGAAGTCCTGCGGAGGTTCCGATGATTTTCATCTTGAAATCCCGCAGATTTTCGACGAACTTTTCTGAAGGCTTTCTATGGCAATGGTCCAAAAATGGAGTGTATAGATGTGTATAGTCTATATAATATACCCCAGAATGGCTGTGTAGGAACACTGATGAATGGATTTGATTCGCGTCAGACCTTGTAAAACATGGTGCCGGCGCCTCTAAGAGGCCGGCCGATATTGAACGTTCATCCACCGTCGTGATTTGTTGATTTCATCAGAAATGGTGCGCTTTGATGATTTTGATGAAATCGCATATCAAAAAGAGGAAGTAAAGTGCTGTAAGGGTCTCCGAACCAAGTGTGTTTTTGCAACCTTTGCAGGACTTCGTAGCCTTTCTGTTCCAAGCTCGGCTTCTCAAACTTTGGGGTTCTGGACTTTCTGACAGAATTGGCCAAGTGACGTCTATAGGGATCTGTGGCACTTTCGGCGCCATAACCATGAATACATATGACATAATTTTCCTGTATTGAGGTATCCATCAGCCAAAGGACTTTTCAAGTTGCTTGGGATGCTTTTCTTCACATGTCTTAAGACGTAGCATGAACAGAAGGCAACTTCTTATAATGTATCATCAAGAAGTTCTTAAGACGTGGCATCAAGTGAAGGTATGTTCTCATGACGTATCATCAAGAAGTTCTTAAGACGTAGCATCAAGTGAAGGCAAGTTCCTATGATGTAGCATCAAGTGAAGGAAACCTTGAGATACAGAAACAATAACACCCATTTTTTATTGGAACATCATTATTTTTATCCTCTATGTCTATCAGCCGGGATTTTCAGAGCTCCAACGTGCGAGTATAATCCAAGACAGTGCCTACAAGCTTATGATTCTGTTCAGACATGGAATATCATGAATACTGTATAATCATAATACATGTATTATATATTACACAGTTACACACATACACCAACATTTCTCTTTTGATAGGAAAAAAACATGAAACAACATCTGATTGAGTGATAGCTTATTTTCAGACAAACCCATACAGCTTTTCAGTACACCAACCTGTGATTGAGGACCCAACGGGTTGCACATTTCATGAGACCCGTCGCCATACATATTTAACTACAACAGTAATACATAGTAATTATACGCGTAGAGATCATAGAATGTTGGTTCTATATGTTAGCATAGTAACATACAAAACTGGAGTTCTAAACCCAGTGAGCATTTTGCTTCAGCGCAGATCCGGTCTCGGTGCACCAAGGGTGCATCCGCCACATGAAACCCTCGGTCCGCATAGAAGTTGTTGATGAGGCGGAGTCCATACATGGCCTTGGGCGCTCTGTCAATCATGACCCTGGTGTTGTCAAAGCCAATGGGACATGTCGATGATATCAGTCGCTTCTCAGTATCTTTAATATTTAAACATATTTGATCTGTTTAAAGGTCCTAAAGAAAGAACATTCAAAACTCATATCAGAATGAACATCTAGTTGGAAATCACTGTTCTCTCCATTAGCGAACTCTTGTACTAGAAGTGATCGCGGTGAAAATTGTCATAAAGCATTTCACCGGAATTCTTGGCGAGATCAAAGTAGAACGGGGTTACCTTTCCTTGTTTATTGTTTGACCTTCAGAATGTTCCATGTGTCACTGGATTGGTTTAAGGGAAAATTTACAGGAAACCATGGTTTTTACCATCACATATAGGGCTTTCCTGTAAATTTTCCCATAATCCAATTCTATGAATGTGCCCAAATACTGTATTGAAACTATGGTCCTCGGTCATATGTGGCGATAGCAATGATGGGTTGTTTGGGATTGAGTCTCCTCTAGAAGTCACTCGGCAATTTGTGAAATGCCATACAACAATGTGTCACGGAGACAGTGACACCCATTGTTTGGATTTACCCAGTATTTGGATCAACATGATCATCTTGGGTTTTATAGGCGGTGTTCGCAGGGTGCAACATGCACAGAATCTCCGTGGGCACAACTAGCCTCCGCGCACCACGCAGAACATATTCTGGGGACGCCACGGCTACCGAAGCCGGACCAATGAAGGCACGATCGAAATCAACAATTGATTGGATGGTCTGCTTAGCTGCTTGTCCATGTTCAGAATCCCGGCAGGTTGTGAATTCATGACTTGTCGAATGCCAAGTGCTAGCAAATTCTGTGCAAATGGAACATCCCTTGTTGAAAATGGCATCCCTTTCGCCAAAAGCTGGATGTCAATTCCTTGGGCCAAGAAGGATTCAAACCGGTCACGCATGATCCTCCAGGTTGGGGGTCCAAGCAAGTATTTTGGATGCTTGTTGATACCTGCAGCCAACTAAAGTTCATCAATAAACAACTACCAAAAAGCCACCTATTTGGTTGGTCATATCTGTAGCTAACCCCCTGAGAATGGCCGATTTCTGATCACCGGTTGGGGTTGGAATCGACTGGGTTGTTTCTTCAATCCTGTAGTCTACCATTCTAACCATATCTAAAATGAAAAAACTGTTTTTGAATGGGGATATGGTAGATATTCATATCATTTATGGACATTTATTCCTATAATATCATGCCATATCATGCCATATCCTCATTCAAACTGGCCACAAATAGGGACAAAAACAAGAAGTTGCCATAAATTGGCGAGATATCCCAGGATTTTTTTCTCGATGGAATCCCCGTGACAATCCCATCAAAGAGTCCCAATATCTATGTCACTGCAAGAATCGCATGAAACTTTCCAAATACATTCGCGAGACTTCACACTTTTGTCTTAGAACATCTTAGAACTAGACTTAACTTCTATATTGGACATATATTAGTATCATATTATGAATATGATATTATTCCTTAGAGTCAATCATTTCATAAGAATTTCTAACTTTCAACTGGACTCCCCCTCGAACTTCTCCCTTCAGCTTTTGTGCATCGCGTCCCATGCCGCAGTTCGCTCCGTCGTCTTCGTCACTACTCAGCAGCTCTTCCCACGCGACCGGCGTGCCTTGGATCTTAGCAGGCGATCGACCGGCTTTTCGACCGCAGGGTGAGGTATATATCCCATGACGGATCCATGTATGGCATATATGCTAACATTGGGGGTATATTGATGGGATCCATGTTACCATATATAGCATACATGGATCCTATGGGTATTGAAATATTGGGAATTTCCGTGGGACTTTTGTTCTAGAAATGGATAGAAATATAGTTCTAAGGTGTTCTAAGAAAAGCATTCTCACCATGCATTTGGACCAGCATGAGCCAGCAAAGATTGTGAAATGTATTGAAATACCATCTGGTTATTTGACAGTTTGCCATGGAAAATCACCCTTTTTAATAGGTAAACCATCTATTTCTATGGGCCATCTATACCATGGCAAACTGTTAGTCATAACCAGAGGGTCTCGGGAATTGACAGATGTCATCGATCTGATGGCAACCTTGGCATTTGATCATGACTTTGCCGTCAAAGACTGGGGATTGAGCTGCTTGCAACCTCTGGTAATCAACCATGGCTGTGGAAAAACAAACATGCACAAAACGGTAGGAGACGGGCAATGTCCGTCCATTTCCATCCATGGCCAGCTTAGATTACTGGAGGGTATAGCATGGCCACTCTTGGCGAAGCAGCAGAATTTGGGAACACCACAACTACGTGGGATATCCATCGGGCTCCAACATAGCCATCGTGAGGAACCAATGGGTTAGACCATCCAGGCCCCAGATCATTGTCAGGCCACACTATGCGCGATACTCCTTGCTCATGAGATTACTGAAGGTATGGCTGAATCTACATCGTTATTAATCATACAATATTATGCACAGTCATTTCATACATAGACTCAAACCACAAAAACAATCATAACAATCATAAATCTCCCATTTATAGACGATGTTCCCATTGAAACCTCCATTTGTAGGAGATTGTCCCAGTTGCCATGTTTGATTCCCAGGGGCTAAACCAACTGTTGCAACTGGCACCCAACTGCTGTGTCAAGAGACGGGGCGTGGATGGATTTCTCTTCTGGGCCTGGTGGCAGTGGGAAAATCATCGATGTGGCATCCTGTTTCCAAGTTTGCTTACCCAGAGGCAAACTTAAACACTGTGATGGTGATTTAATGTGATTTACTCAAGTGGAGCATGGCTTGGAAGCCAAATCCCAAACCCAGAGCCAAACAGCTGGATGAAAGAGAAACTGTTTGGCTTTGGGCTTTTGCTGAAAAGAACAGCTGCGGTTCGTCCTGCGAAGTTTCAGAAAGCAAATGCTATTGTGGGTGGATGCACTACACAAACAAGCACGCGAATTGTGGATTTTGGGATGGCATCACATGTTTTTTTTCACATTTTCCATGTGATCCTGAACCAGAAGGGCACACTCACCAGAAAGTGGTACTATCTCTTGACCCAAATGGCAATTTCTGAGGAATCTCGATGCAACGAGGAAATTCAAAGTAAAAATTAGGGTACCTATGACAAAAAACAATTTGAAGATTCACTCTTAAGCATTAAAAAACCATTCTTACAAGTTTCGCTCGTTTTTTGATGAAAGGAAATGGTCCCAAAAAACAAATTATATAATGAATTGTCACTGGCACCCTTGGGTGCCCTCACCCCAAGGATGGGCCACATCAAAATAGCTGATAGTTATGAATGAAAAAAATATTATTTTTTTTTCGGAATTGCCACATCCCCATGGTGAAAAAAAAACACCATGAATGCACTATGATATCCCCAATGATATCTCCATGAATTCTCCAAAAAAAATTGCTCAGAAAAAAACCGTTGAGATTCCCCAATGGTATAGTAAATTAATTCCCCAATGGATTGGTTATTCCCCATTGATTAGTAATTGGTTACCATATCCCAAACCATTGATTACCATTAATTACCATTGAATTTCTCAGACATTTATTTTTGAGCCCTCGCCTCTAGGCGCTCCCAGATGGGTGACATGGGAGAACCTCATCGCGCGGTACCAACGTGGCGGGCATCGAGGAGCTTAAGGGAAAATACATGGGAAAATCCCTCGGAAACCTAAGAGAATCATATATTACCATTAATTACCATTAGTTACCATTGATTACCATTCATTACAATTCACTTCTAGGCGAACAATATGATACGGCCATGACACGGAACCATTTTGGGATGGTCAAAAAAGTCGGGAAGATCATCCGATTGCTAAAAAAAGGTTTTAGGGTGTCCTTAATGGTAATTAATGATAATCAATGGTAATTAATGGTAATTCATGATAATCAATGGTAATCAATGGTAATTAATGGTAATCAATGGTAATCAGTGGTAATCAATGATAATTAATGGTACTAAATGATAATTAATTAATGGTAATTAATGATAATCAATGGTAATCAATGGTAATTAATGGTAATCAATGGTAATCAATGGTAATTAATGATGATTAATGGTAATTAATGATAATCAATGGTAATTGATGGTAATTAATGGTAATCAATGGTAATTAATGATAATTAATGGTAATTAATGGTAATCATGATCATCCAATTACAGTAATGGTAAACCATTCTACTTTGTCGATCAAACCCAAGTCTGACTCATTTTTTGCTTTTTGTTGGTCCATTTCGAATGACATTGTAACGTGATGGGGCTAATACCGAGCCCCAATCTACATTTTTGTTTTTTTGATAAAAACTGATAAACACTTGCTTTTTCTTGCTTTATTATGGGGTCGTTTATACTTTGGGATTGTGTGATTGGCACAACCCATGCTCAATGACATGCTCGTGGGTTCAGGTCGCTGTCTTTGCTGGTTCACAAACATAATCCTATCGTTGCTTGCAATCCAAATGACCCAAATGGTTGCGGGGTATAAATCCCCAGTTTTGTGCGTCTAATCCACAGCTTATTTTCACGCCGGGTGGATATTCGTGATATTTTCTCTGGTTAAAGCCAACATGTGGTCCTTGATGGAGCCTGCTGATTTTTGCTGGTTAAACTATGATAACATCCTTTCACTATCATATGGTTGGTAAACTGGATTCCTATCTGCAACTGGCTCATCTTTTTTTTGGGAATTATGGACACCCACTAACAGCATCAACTAACCACTGGAGAGTTTAGAGTTTAGGGGTATCAGCTAATGGATAGTTGGGTTGCTAACTACTTGGCTATCCACTGAAGTGGACCATCGAAACCTCCCATGGTCCTCCAATGCCGCGAGGGACGTTCTTCGCACGGTTCCTCCACACACTCCGCCTGTGAGACCTGGTACAATTGAGATGACCCGGTGCTGAGTGGGACATTGATGATTTTAAGTGCCCCAAAAAATGGGGGAATTTGACCAACATGCCGAGTGGGATTTGAATTTAGCAGATTTAGCAAAGATTGGGAGTTCATCAGCCAATTTTTACATCGAGCTTTGAACAACTTGGGTTTTTTTCTTAGGGATTTGACCTGCTAAAATGATGAGCAAATCATCCACTTGGATAGGGGGTGCGAAGATGACTCCAGGACTCCAGTACCCACGATGGGGATCATGATGCTGGTTGGATAGAAGAACAGTTGCATTTTTGGATTGTTTACGACTAACTACTACAGAAAAAAAGGATCATTCTCGCCAAAAAAAATAGATCTAGATGGATAAGTCAACATATCATCATGAAACATTATCACATAGTATCACTCAAAGAACTTGGACAACCACACTTTTTTCGTCCTTTTTTGGTTGGAATTTTTCAGGTCAACAACAAGATCAACCACTGGATCATCCGATTCATCGCCTCAACCACCTCTGTAGCACCTGCCAACGTGCCCGAAGGAGTCATGGAGCTTTACAGCTACCCTCTGGTAATGGCTGACAGTTTGCTATTGAAAATGGCCATAGAAATAGTGAGTTTTCCCATTAAAAATGGTGATTTTCCATAGTTATGTAAACGTTTACCAGAGGGTATGTGGAGATTTATAGCTGGGAAAATCAGGTGTACACGGCTGGAAAATTATGTGGTGGATTTTCCAGCAAAGCAAGTTTGATAGCTGGAGGATAAACATCATCATAGACCAAATATCGCGGTAATAGCAAACCCTTCAGTTGGTTGATATGGTTGCCAACATAATGGCTGATAATGATGATGGAACTTTTGGTAGGTTGATAATGATTGATAATGATGATAATGTTGGTTAAGAATGATGGTTGATACTGATGCAATATGGTTGCCAACAGCCATTATAACCATGATGGGATGTCATTTTGATTATATTCAATATACTGATCAACATATTGCTGGTGGTAAACCTAGTGACATCCTAGTAATAGGCCATCCCTGAATCCAGAAGTCACCCATGGGTACAAAAAACAAGAGTGGCTCAGCGGCATATCCTGTACCACTTGTAACATCTTATAAAATCTTATGGTTCACCATTTTGTGGGGGTTATACAATTACAATAGTTGATGCTCAGTGTTTTATTGTAGGTTATGGTTCCTTTCAACATCAAGCTGACCTGTTGATATCTGGAATCTTGAAAACCGGGTTTTAAGAATCTGACCCTATAAATATAGGTTGACCAAGAAAACCTTTCTTTTTGAAGATCGTTGGGGCTCATGGTATATATATATATATATAACTATATATACATGTTAATTATATAATATACGTATAATATATATATATATAGTAACTTGTTTGAATGATTCCTGGAGTTGTTCTTTCATGAGGCTGATCATGGGCGCCTGAGGGCTCTGCTTCTCTCTCCTGCAGAGGCTGCGTTGTTTCGTGAGGGACCCATGGACCCAAGAAACGCCACAGAAAACTATATATGAAAGCCACAGAAACCATTCACTACATACCATTCCCATGATCCAGGTTGTAATATATAACCCATAGGATCCATGTATGCTATATATGGTAACATTTACCATCAATATACCCCCAATGTTAGCATATATACCATACATGGATCCTATGGGTGTTGTAATATGTTCTAATGTCGGTTGAAAAACACGAAGAGTCTATGAAATGAAGTCGCCCATCTCGACTCAGTCTTTTTCCCCGACTCGGAAACATCGGTGCGACTTCTTTTCACGACTTCATACGACTTCCCATTCATAGATGAGTTTCCTTAAGAAAACTTCTTGATTCTCCAACCACCTTGGATTTGTCTTCCTAAAATTCACACTTTAGTTGGATAAGAATTGGTTAAAAACTCAGCCCTCATCATTTTTGATGGTTGACACATGTCAAAACCACCGTCCGCCCTCCGTCCAATCCCCTGTGATCCGCATACGCCTGGGCTGACTCCGCAAGGGCCTTGCCATGACGACCTGCGCTTGGGACCTACCAAAAGTTCCTTAGTTTACCCACTTATATATGGGATGACCCTACTTGGGGGACCTGTCAACCAGGGTTGCCAACCATCTACTAAGTGGGATGATCCTTCAAGTAGTCATTTTGACATTTTGAACTTGATACTTGATATCATCTTTTCAATGTGTTTTTCCGCTTTCAACGATTGCCTTGCGATCTGAACCTGATCTTTCACTTCAAAACAAAGGAAATGCGATCCACACATTAAAACACGGCAACTCATGAAAATGGAAACCCAAGGTTCCAGCAAATTGAACAAGGCAAAAACGAATGCACCACATACTTAGGGGATAGCATTTCTTCATTGAGCAACTATGAGACCAGAAACATGTTTGAATACACATCGAAGTAGTCAAAGGCAATCTTCCCATATCGCTTCATATTCAATACTATCCCAAATCATTCGCGACACTCCTCGAAACGAAGGTTACAGTAATTACAAAATTACAAAAACGGAAAACTTTTCACACTTCCCATGGTTTCATGGTTTTCCGACTAAAAATATGAGTCGGAAAAGCCCCACTTTTCCCACCTTGTCGAACCCATTGGGACGAGTTGTCAGTCCTTGGCCAGGACGCAGGTTGTTTCCTACCCTATCCATCCTGAAGACGCGTCGTTGTTTGGATGATGTTCCCTTAAGTAAAACAACATGCAGCTTAGCAGCTTGGTTGAAATTATCACAATATTCTCAATCCGAAGATGCTTGTTGAATCTTGTTGATGAGATCAATCACGATACACCATGCAAATGCTCTCCCATTCCCCAACTTCAATGAAAACACCGCTTGCCTCAAACACCTCTTCAGACTCCAAATGAAAAATGGATAAAAATGGTCTATAACACCCCCCCTAAAAAGGTAAATAGTCGAAACTCGTCCCTTTGAACAAAAACACATCTCCAACGTAGACCCACCAACCACTCCCCCAACTGGTTCGGACACCAAGTTGCTCAGGTTCTGAGACCTTCAGCAAGGGCTGATGATTAAGAACTGGATTTTGGGGCTACCAAAACAATGAAAAAAACATGGATCTGGGTAAATTATCATGTTTCATTCACCTGAAACAAGGCTGGGGATGATTCCCCTATACATACATTCAACATGATTCTAGTGAGGTCACAGTGAGGTCACTATAATTTTCCCAGATGGATAACTTCAAGATCTTTTGGACACCAATCAGATTTATTTTTTTCTTTCTGGCATTTTTGTTGAGTCTATATGAGCCATGGTCAATACTCACTAATTATATGGTTGATGGTCATTGGATGACTAGCCCCTATTAATGGTTATTAACCATGAGTATTGACCATAGCTCATATCACTTCAACATGTTCTATTGAAGTTTGGACGTCCAAATATAACCATTTTAAGGGTAGCTCCCTTGAGCCCGTCCTGTCCAAATTTCAGGATCAACATCTCAACGTCACCACGTGAGGAACACATAAAGCACTAAAGCTGTTTCTTGTGTACCCTCTGGTAATGGCTGACATAGCTATTGAAAATGACAATTTATAGTGAGTTTTCCCATTAATAGCATGGTGATTTTCAATAGCTATGTTAAATTACCAGAGGGTAATAGAATCATTAAACAATGAGTTTCCATGGTGTCTGGCCAAATCCATCTATATATATATATCATCTATTTTCAAAGAGGGACATGAATCACATCATATCATAAAACAAAAAACATTCCTGATTCTATTAGGTTATGTACATTCTATTGACTCTGGGAGAATTGTCCATACCTTTTTCGAGTGAACACATCGTCCATGGTGGTTTATGGATTCCCTGCCAAAGCTTCAGAGTGGGATACATCCAGCACAAATCTGCTGATGCGGAAGCCGCCTTTAAATTTTGCTTGTGATATACCCATTTGTTTAGTGGTGAAATATGGTTAAATCGATAATCTATCTATCTCTATATATATATATTATAAACATATAACATTATATAACTATAGTTATCCAGGTAATTCTTTCTTCTGGTGAAAAAATATGATCAAAAAGTCTGGTTATATCTAAAACTTTCCCAGCCAAAAAGGCATCAGCATCCGCACCTGAACGCGCTGCAAGACCTTGATCGTTGGAGCCTGGTCCTGGGAGGCTATCTGTAAGTGTCGGAAGTGGACCGAGAAAAATCGGGGAATTACCCGAAGAAATGGAGCTTCTAATGGGAACATCAACTGTACATGGAGTTAAAAAGATGGGAAAAACTTAGGAAACACATGGGAAATTCACCTCTCAGTGCAGGTTTTGGTGGGAACATATGAAAACTAATAGGGACAATTTTATAAACAAAACCCTCCCCCAAATAACAGTTTCACCCTGAACATAGCCAATTTTGAGTGAAGCCCAATCTTCCCATCCTCCACTCAAGGTCCGTATTAATTGGAAGGATGGTAGAGAGATTCAAGTATCAAACATTGGAAATTGAACACATGAAACCATCAAACATGAGGAATTCAACTGATTAAACCCTCAAATATGAGGAGTTTAGCAATAACATTGGTGAGTTAGCCAAAAGAATCTTGGAGGTTTGCAAACAAACAAAAGTTGGGCTTGAATATATTTATTTGCTCTGCAGCAAACATGGAAAACTACGATGTTCAAAGGTAAAATCATCTACAGTAATTATATCAATTCACTTTTTTCATGGCTGGGTTGGATACCAACAGGTTGTTACATGTTCTTGATGAGTTTCAAACCCATTGCCTGTCAACGTCTCATGCTGGTGCTTTCTACAGCCTATCCGTGTGTCAAAAACCCGTTGATTTGGGGGAGACGATTCTGACAGCCCCAACCAGAGACCAGATTTCCCTCTAATCCTCCAGAGAGAGAGAGAGAGAGAGACCATCAACGGCAACTAGATGATTTTGGGACCCAGTCATTTTTAGCACACCATGACACACCCACTCACTTTTAGCTCATGTTTCCCCTAAGTTTCCTCCAATTTTCTCGGAGAAATCAACAGGTATCGCAGAGATTCAAGGAACTATTGGTCAAGGCTGCGGTGCCCAATATCGTCTATCATTTCCAAACCCTCCCCAAACCAGCCTGTTACTGGTTGGATGGTGGAATCAGAATTTTCGGAATACATGATTCTTTCAAATATCCTTTGGTTGCTTAATGTAGCTATGGTACAGATGGCCCATTCATAGATTATTGATGCTGATTTACCCATAGGATTCATGTATGGTATATATGGTAACATTTACCATCAATATACCCCCAATGTTAGTATATATACCATACATGGATCCTATGGGTTATATATCTAACATACGTATGTTAACATGGTGATTTTCCAGTTCGCTACATTGAATTGCCGGGTCAATGTCCACAAAATCAGCTAATGGAGAAGCCTCATATCCAGTATGAATGGTCGAATCCAACATGTTGAATAGTTCCATCTTGAGAGACTTGGCTATTGCTATTGATGGTTCCGGGATTTCCGGGCATACACGACTTCACAAATATGAATTATGGTCATTTTGGGATAGTTACCCTTACTAACCATCAATCTAAATGGTTATATGAATCATCTACTCCCCAGTAATCTAAAAGAACTACAAGTAACTCATCTACAAAAGAGCAATTTGTCCGTGGCAAACTCTTAGAGTTTACCAAATTAATCCCATTAAATCCTCATTCCTAAATCATCCTTTTTTTCAATGCTTCAACTAGCCGATCTCCCACGAAATGCGCACCTCTGCGCCTCGAAATGCGCCTGCTGGGTGCCATAAAACTGGAAACTCAAATGATCCCACCATAAAATCGACCCTCACCGTGTGGGGAACATTCGAAAACTGTTCAACATCCTGAGGCTTCTATTTTGAAATATGTTGGCTCTAACCTATAAATGTTCACCTATTTTCACCTACTGGTGGACACTATTTTTTCATCCCATGGTGGCCGGCCTGGCATCTGCTCTAAGGCTCGGGTCAGAGCTCGGGTGTCCCAGTAGTGGCCCAGCAAGGAGATTGAGGCGTGGATACTCAGACCTGAGATCTGCTGGTTTTTTTGCTGAGATCTGCCAGACCAAAAGTGATATTAGTACAAGGTGGTGCCCCATAGTTTGCTAAGTTGGTTTATAAGTCCCATAACTATGGTTTATGGCAGATATAACGAACTAGTTAATGGGGTTTATAAACCAACTTATAACTGGGGGGCACCATCCTGTACCATATAAAAGTGATATATTAGTACCTGGAAATCCCCGATATCCGAGGGAAAAAATCGGGATCCAATTGATGGAGCTACGAACTTAGTACCATATGTCTGGCCATATTTCGGGGGCATATCCCCTGGAAAATAGGCCTGAACAATAGGCCCAACATGTATGGTAGGTACCTCCAACAAATCAGTTCCTGAATCATGGCCATTGCACTGAAGCCATGAGGTGCAGATGAACTAGCATGAAACATTGGATATAAGCATGGTGGTTTAATGAGATATGAAAATGATTGAACATGACAATTTTCATGGGATAGACATCATTCATACACTCTCGAATGTTAAACAGTTTGCTGCGGAAAATGCGAGTTTTATGAAATTGGGTTTACCACAGAATGATAAGACATGATTTGTGGAATATTTTTGGGTAAACAAAATTGTTGCCGATCATTTGTTGATAATTTGTTTCCTGGACATTGTCTTTGAAACAATGTAGTTCCAATTTGGGGTTATTTTTTTAAAGTATTTTGAGAACATAACATACATGGGGCTTTCCTAAAATGGGGGTACCCCAAAACCATAGATTTCAATACTAAAATGGTCTAAGTTTGGATGATTTGGCGGTATCCCAACTTTAGGAAACCTCCACATGTACATGCTATTTGCTGGGCCATTTTTAGAGCCATGCTCCGGATGCGATCTACCTGGAGTCAAACACCTCTGGTATCCTCTGGCTCTGCCATCTTCGACACACCAGCCATCATGGAAAACAATATTTTGGATAGGATCAAGTAAACTGGCACAACCGAGAAAAAATAGGACATTTGCTCAGAGTTGGATTTGTTTCTTTGATCATATGTTCATGATATGTTGTTATATCAGGTTATATCAATTTCCAAAGAGTGGGAACGGTAGCACTGCCCACTTGTGCCACCATGGGGTCCACCAACAGTTTCCAAAAAAAAACCGACCAACCAACGTTTCTATATCAAACCCACCTCGTCACGAGGCGTTTCAACATTCCAATTATTTCAAGTGGTTGTTCAAGTAAGTTTGTATGTCATGTGTATGTACGTATATTATATATCACTATATATGACAATATATGACAATACATGACAATATATGACTATATATATATGACTATATATATAACTATATATAATATTATATATATATGACGTGACTATATATGACTATATATGACCTTATATCACTATATATGACTATATATGATTATCTATATATCTATCTATGACATTGTATGACTATGTCTTATCGTATACCTTAACAAAACACAATGAGAATAGATCCTTTGAACTCCGGCTCCGCAGGGCGGCGTTTCTTTCCGTTCACCAAGTCACGAGGCATCCCCAAAGTCATCCAGGATCGCTTGGTGGCATTTTTGGGACCCAAGATGCCTGGAACCATCGAAAGCCATAGGAAGGAAACTGATAGGGTACCCATAGGAAACCCATTTTTTGGGATTAGAAACCCATAGGATTTTGAAGTTTTTTGTTTTTGGGTACCTTGGAGGAAACTGTGCATTTCAAAATGTGAAAAACCCATATGGTTTCCGGTGAAGATGATCCGCATGGCGGGTTACACCGTCTTTTTGTAAACGTTTACAGCTGGGTAATTTGTGTGCATCACCGGATACTCTCAGTTCTGGGAGGCTGGCATGATACGCAAGAAAAATCACAGAATGGTTCACAATGACATGCACAAGGAACAAAATACCGCACTTATCAAAGGAAAGTTTAGAATCCATAGAACTCATTACAACTCCATATGGAGGTTTCCATAAATGGGGGTACCCATGGATTTTTTTTGGGGGGTGGAAAGGCCGAATCTAAAATGGATGATTTGGGGGTACCCCCATGACTCAGGAAACCTCCTAATTATATGTATATATATATATTTATTATGTAGAGTATTCCAATTTAAATCCATAGAAATCATTGCAACATCCATATAAATTCCCCATTTCGATCAATTTTTTGGCACTCCAGAACTCCCCCCGGGCCGCTGTCGCCTTCCAGCAACTTCTGTCGGAAGTTGCGTGGGAAGTCGCGGGCACCGGCATGGTGTAGTAGAAGCACCTTGGGAACCGTGGCCATGGCCCCCCTTTGGACAGAAATCTGGCTGTATTTTTTCCGTAACGAAGTAGTGATTTTTGAACCAATATGAAATTTCTTGGAAACCTTTGGTTTTCAATTATATAATAGACTTAGAAAAAACACTGAATATAACATACTGAATCTACCCATTAGTCAAAACCAATAGAAAGAGACCATTCTCCAGAGTCAGTAGAAGTGAGGTCGCTTATGAATTCAGCAACAAGGATACCAAGGGTGTCTAACCCAAATATCCGAATACTATGAACCAAGAAAAATGAAGAAAGTGCAATGAGCAGGCTATATCTTACGGTCCAATGCAAAGTGAACATGAGGATGCGCTAGCTTGTTGTCCAGGTCAGTTGAGGTTTGGACCTAGGAATCTTTACAACGCGCAACACAAATCTGAAGAACAATGAGAACCTGAGGTCAAATTCAGATGTATGTAGTTATGTCCTAGCTCAACCCTTCGCTGACTGTCTATTGGAGTTTAGGGCTTAAACCAATCAAAACTTGTGGGTGCTTCCAACCTGTCCAAACCATGTCATTCAGTATCATCATGACAGGGATGAAAGTGAGCTATGTCAGCTATGTCTGTATCCATTGAATCCAAATGGATTAAAACATCATTTTGAAAACCTCAGCACCGGAACATCAGAATGTAAGGTCATTGGATTGTTTTAAGGGAAAATCTACAGGAAACCATGGTTTTTACCATTAAATATGGGGTTTCCTGTAAATTTTGCCGTAAACCAATCCAATGATAAGAGGTTACCCACCTGGATTTCAATCCATATCCACCCGGCTCAAGGGACCACATTCTGAACGCCCTTGGACGTAGAGACGCCCGCCCTGTAAGGGTCGAGTTTCGGACCTGTAGGCAACGGAGAACGCGCAGTGGACGTGGGAAAGGCTGCAGTGTTTTTCGTGGTTGTGAATTTATCAAATATACTATATACTATTAAAGATAGTTACAGTACTGAACAGCTGGTCACACTATAGTTAGTAATACAGCTCCATAATGTTACATGTGTAATAGAAAAATAGATAGATCTTTACCATTCTTGACCCCTGATCCATCCAAGTACCTTCGGTCTTTGGATCCATCCCCCTAATGGCGATGCTCCACCATAGGGCCAGGGCATCCTTCCAGGTTTTTGAGGCGAAGTAATGCGAAGTACCGAAGTATCCAGTGAACATTCATAGGGTACCAATGGACCAATGGGTACGTTCCTAGATTCGCAGTCTTTTTGTTGCACTTGTCATTCCTAGTTCTGCCTGACAATTCTGGGTCTGAAAAAAAGGGCTCCCCAAAATCCATTGGAACCTCATTTTCACTCAAATTTCCATACAATTGATCAGTTGATTGGTAGCCATTTTCAGACAACCCAAGGCGATCAAGTTTTAAGTCAATCCAAGGCGATCAAGTTCATCATTGAACTCCACCGGTGAACATTGGGCAGCCCAAAATGGGATGATCTGCTCCTGAGGCACATCCCTGCCTGTTCCGCCGGAGGTCAAATTCCCCCATTTTCAGACCCCAAAGGATAGCAAGCTGGCTCCCATAAAATATCAGTATATACATAACATATATATATAGCGACGGACAAATACTTAGAACATCATTTGGAAAAAAAATCTGAAAACCGTCACAGCGGGGATGTTCTAAGTATTAAGTCGTTAGAACATACCCAAAACCTATACTTAGAACATT
>Ga0126342_10003485_pt1 | contig 26035 bp, 29 predicted proteins | sample Cyp1metagenome_FD_92528 | JGI IMG/M metagenome (GOLD analysis project Ga0126342, IMG submission 92528) | Coral microbial communities from Lord Howe Island, Old Settlement Bay, Australia - Cyphastrea 1 metagenome | ecosystem: Host-associated > Invertebrates > Cnidaria > Coral ... | reverse complement strand
GGGGAAAGTGAAAATTCTTAGCTTGGGGAGCCCCCACGGGGGAAAACCACCCTTAGCCCCTCTCACGGACCGAAATAAACCTGCGGTGTGGGCGGCCACCCCACGCGAAGCGGGGTGAATACTCTCCTGACGTCCGACTAGCTCCGAATAGCCCCGCACATGTCTAGCGCCCAGCAGCTTGGCTACAGGATGTGTGGAAGAATCAGGAAGCCCCAAACCCACAAAATCAACCCTGGTTTCGCAGTCAAAGGTGGCTAGTGGTGCCGCTTTCAACCGTCCATGTTTCTCCTACACCCATACTGGCTCCGGAAACCATACCTTAGAGCTGGAGTAGGGGAAGCTACTGAGACGGCTGCGATGATCTATTGAATACCTTGTTTAAAAAATTGTTTTCAATTGTTTAGCCGTGTAGCCACGCAGTTACATTACATACTACTATATATCTTATGCCCATATCTGCCATTGGGACCAACTGTCGAGGTCTCTAGGCGATTCAGATTCCAACATTGAGTTCCTGACAGCTTCTGGCCACTGCTCCACCAGCATTTCCAGGTGATCAACCTGCGATGCCATGGTTCCACAAAATGTTGTTTTTTTTGTGACAATCAAGGCTAAAGATGGCTAAAGCTGTGCAAAAGCCATGGAGGTATACCAGGTACGCAACAGACTTGTGATTGGATTCACGTTGGGCTCAAGTAGGCCAGCTCGCCACTCATGGTTTTGGTTTGTGGAAATGCTAGACGGACTTGTGACAGCATCACCCCGCCACTGTACTGGTACCATGCTCTGGTCACAAGTGCTCTGGTCACAAGTGCTCTGAAGATCGTTCTCATGGACTCATGGTCCAAACCGCAAATGACGAGAAAAATTAAGAGCGAATCAGAAGTGCAGCCGACATACAGCGAGGCATAGTCTTAGCTGCTGAACAAAACGTTGATATTTAATACAGCCGCGCCTTTTCCCTATCGTTGCCTATTTTTCCTATGTTTCTTGCTCCCTTTTCTCTTGACTATTCCAAGTCTACAGCTTTCGGATGCAAGAACAACCTTCAAGATTTACCCTCAAACCTGGAGCAGTTTAGCAGTGGCTGTATGGGCAAAGATGCTGCCATGGTGAAAACGGCTGGTGCAAGTCTGATGTTTCATTCATATTTAGTGAAGTCTCTGTTCTCTTATGTTCTCTTAGCCCTAGCTTATGCCATATGCTGTAGGTCTTCAGCATGGAAAAACATCTCAGGCTAGAACATGTGCAGCCATCTCAATCTTTCAGTGCAGTGTTCCCTTCCAATTTGTCCATTTTTTGCAGATTGCTATTTGAAAAACCGGGCCCTCGTCTGGGGCAGAAACTCCTTCCATCGCCATCTCCAAGGAGTTTGCAGCTGAGGGAGCTCCACCTGTCATTCAAATAGCCTCAAAACATCTCAAAACTACAAGCCCCTTGGGCCCCTTGTCCTTCATGCTTCATAATCATTCAGAATCATTCAGATTCCTCACACCTGCATGGAAGACATAATATGAAGACATGTTGGAACAGCTCAAGTGTTGCGCCTGCAAGGCTGCCAATGCCTTGATCACAAAGTCTTTGTCACAGCTAAATCACATGAAGCTGCAAGAAGCTTGAAGTTTCTCAGTCGATAACAACAAAACACGAGCTGTGGACGTCCCGCACGCGCAGCTGCGACGGCAAAACTAGCAGTTCTCAGAAGATTTTGCACAGCCTCGAAGCGATCGAACAGTTTTGTTGCCCTTTATCTGGCTCTACCCACGCCATTCCAAATAAATAAAAATAAATAAAAATAAATGAAAATAAATGAAAATAAATAAAACATCAGCGATTCTTCTGGTGGGCCTCTCGAACTTGCTCAGCTTCGATTGCTGGCACCTCAGGGATTGAAACCAAAAAAACGTCACTGCTAAACGCTCTGCGAGTCCAAGCTTCACTTGTCAAAGAGCAGCTTTTGAGTTGGTTTAGAGTTGTGTTCATTTTGACTTTTGGAGATTCAAATAGATTCTAGACTAATTTAATATCTTCAAAGCCGTTCTAAGCACAAGATCTCAAGCACCCCAGCCGACAGGCGCAGTCCAGCACCGATTTCAACAATAAGCCTGGCTCAGAGTCTCAGAGGCCTACAAATCGGTAGTTGCTACATTGATTAAAGGGAACGATGTCGAAGGGTAACGCCAATCGGGTATCGTATGGCCCGTTGCTGACCCGTGGCTATTGCTTTTCTGTCTGTTGGAAGGTTCATGAGAAGGTGCTATCCCAAGATATCCCAAGGACTTCCTGATCCGGCCTGGCAGTCACAAGCTGATCTCCCAGAAAGGGCAAACCTCAACAACCCAACAGCTCCACACGAGCAAAGACCTCAACTGCTCATCTGGTTGTCATCTTGGTCTGGAACCCAACATCGGCACTCCAAAATGCAAAGCCTTGCAGCTTTGCATCTGTGTTTAGCTCAAAAGCCACACCCTGTGGATGCTTTTTTATCTCCTTCAAGAAAATTGCGTATAGAGAAGTGTAATGTTCCCAAGAATGAAACTGGTTCTTTTCTATTTCCACAACGTCAAATGTGCACTATGACTGGCCTCATGCACGGAGTTCAGACCTCGATGAATACCAGCATTGGAACCACAAGCAACGAAGACATGTCAAAGGCAAACTCACCAAGATGCGTTAAAGAGAGATTGAAACCATACATCCTGAGGATCTGATTGGATATGTCACTCACTGAGGCACCCAGCCGCAATGGGTGATGAAAGCCGCTGCACGACGCAGCACCCGAATTTGGGGCCTGGACCAATATGGTGTGAGCTTTGATCAGCTACCGTATCTTGGTGCCATCCACCACAATCTCTCTCTCTCTCTGTTGGGAACTCTGGCACACGCGCAAAGTGTACATTCCCAGGGAATGCCACTGCATGTGCCTCAATCCACTGCCCACTAACGCAGTTTTGTACATCAACCGCAGTTGTCCACAGCTTCTGATGTCCGCCAACACTGACTTCGGCACTTCCGTACTCCCGAAAAACTGATCTCAGAAGCCAACCGACTCAGGACCGTTCAGGAGGGCCTACATAGGGTATACTTAGGATACTTGAAGCAACTCCCAACTCTCAAGCCCCTTGGTACCTGGACTTCCTGCTCATCCGCATCCCAAAGAAACTTCACCTCCTGGTTCCAGCTTAGAACCAAGCGACATCAAGCGACTTTCGGGAAGCGAGAACGCAGATGGCCCAGATGGCCATTGCAATGGCACGACAAAGTCCTCTCCCACTTGCTGGGCTGCACCCAAGATGGAGCGGAAAACCTGTGCTGGGGGAAGCAAAGAAACTCTCACATACGTGGAGTTGATAGGGATAGGGATTGTCATCCAACTTGCCTGCTTAGGGCTCCTTTGCCTTCTATATGTGAAACATTGTGAAACTGTGATATAGGAGCAAACATCTAACATTGCGCAGGTCAAAGTCCAGCACCTGTTGCTTCGGTTTCACGTTGGTGCCAAAGGAGACATAGACCTGAAGGGCTGCTGCAAAAGATTGTCAAGGCAAAGAGATGAAGACTGCAGGCACTCCTCTTCTCTGTCAGGATGGAACAACAGTTGTCTCCCTCTCGAGTTTCAATTTCAGATAGTTAAAACATGCAATCAGTCAACAGGAAACCATGAGTTGTCTTGGGTTGAACTGCACATCCTTCCTTTTCCTTTGAGGCTTTGACAGTCTTTCCACTTTCCAGCCATTCTTCTACATGCCTTGTTGGTTGCGAGTCCATTCGCTTTCTGAATATGTTCACTCGTGCTTGAAGATGTACTCAGCAGTTTCTGCATTTAGCTTCCCACTTTGGCAGCTCTGCAGCTTCTTCGACTGCAGCGGAATAGTCATCCACTGGTCCAACCTGAGAGAAATGATGGGAAATCCACTTGAAATTACAACATCTAGAAACGCAACTGAAACGTAACTCAAGTCCCTCAGAATGTAACAAGAACTACTCGAGGTGGCAGGGGCCGCGGGCGATCAAGGCCTACAGAGCCCATTGAGCCCATCAGTACAGACGCAGTGACGCAGTGTGCACCAAAATCTTTGCATCCGGGATGCCCGGCCCCAGTGGGAGAGGATACAAAGAAGAGGGCGGCCTCAAATCCATGCGCCACTTGAGGATTTTGAAATCCAAATTTCCGTCCAGTGCTGTCTTGTAGCTTCTTACCAGCAACAACGAGGAATCTGTAACACAACACATTCTCCGGCTTCAAACCTCCATTTGCAGCAGTGCTGGGCCTGCGTTGCCGATGCTTCCAGCAACGGTCAGATTGCGTGCAGATTGCCTTGCAGCCTGAACCTGCTGAAACAGTATTGCAGTTTTATTCCTGTTTTCCTTTTCATTGCAATGTGTATATTATATATGTATGTTGTTCATTATCTATTTGTGTTATATACATATATCATATCATGTATCACATATTTTTATACATATACATATACATATATATATATATATATTATATATATATATACTAATGAATATATAATAATACAATATTGAAATATTGTGTTTGTATTTCATGGTAGCTGCCCAACATTCTCCTTCCAACATCCGCCGATCAGTGAATCAGCTCGCTCCGGGAACCAAGCGCTTCCAACAGCTCCAGCGGCTTCAAGTCCAACGCACGGCGGATTTGGCGCCTCTGTCAGCTCTTCAAGTTGTTCCGACTTGGAGTCTCAAAGGGTCTCAAACAAAACTTTAAAACGAAATTAGCCCTGCAAATATCAACAGATATCAACAGGTTTGCAAGTGAGCGATGATAATACCTGAAGATGGCATGTCATCACCCAATAATGAGTCACTGCTTCACAAAATACGTCCTTCACAGTGGGGTGGTTCACAAGAGTGGTCCAATCCAAACTTGTCTCGAAGAGGAATTGAGCTATTGCTTCACATACACACCGAGCATACTGCATACTGACTTCAAGCAATATCAAAGAAACCCTGACTGCCTGTCTCATCATATCTCATCGTAGTTTCACTCCCAAGCTGGTTGGTTTATTCAATTCAGTTGATTCTGGTCGTGCCTTTTTGCTGGTAAACAAATTTCCAAAGAAATTGAAATGTCAGAATCTCAGATTCTCAGAACAGCTACAAGGCTACAAGACTTGCCAGCCTTGGCTCATGGAAGCCGGCCCAGGACATGAACCACCTGCGACAGCGCAGGAATGCGAAGGATCATCGCATCGAAAAATTCTTTGCCAAGCTGCGGAAGAGCGCGATTGAAGAGGTCGCGTTTCAGGCGATCCGAGAACGACTGCAGGGCACGGAGGGCACGGGGTGCCACGGGCCCGAAAAAGGGAGACACGATAACTCGTATAACTCACAGCGACCATGGGATCACCGTATCGGATCACCGTATCCCCCGTATCACCATCACCAGTGACTCAAATGACGAATGCGTCGTGATGCGTCGTGATGCGTCGTGATGTGTCGTGATGTGTCGTGATGTGTCGTGATGTGTCGTGATGTGTCGTGATGTGTCGTGATGTGTCGTGTGGGTGCCTGCTGATGAGCTGATTGCGTGAAGGCAAAGAGTTCGGAGGGCATCCTGAAGTGCAAAAGCACACCAGCGAAACGATGCAAAACGAGTATCCGCCGAAACGAGTTGGCATTGAGGCATTGGCCAAGGCATTGTGCTCGGCTCTCCGATAGACCTTGCAGTGTCTGATTCTCTTTGCACAACTTTGCACATCTCAAATCGCAACTCTACACTTCGATACGCAGCGATGCGCTATTCAGCGTGAATTTAGCGTTCATGTGCTGAGAAGTGGAGTAAGTGCTCGCTTCAGCGATCTGAGCCTCGTGCTGTAAAGTGGGTCCAACCTGGCAATTACATCAGCACCACAAGGGTTCCAAGCAAAGCATCTGCTACTGCCACTGCCGCAAGCTCTGAGAAGCCCTGCTGGCCAGGCTGAGATCACTGCGAAGCGCAGAGCCAGCCTGAGGAATTTCAAGGCATGTTTGATTCTGTGATTCAATGCAACCGAATGCAACCGAATGCAACCGAATGCAACCGAATGCAACCGAATGCAACCGAATGCAACCGGATGTAAACGGTAATCTGCAGAATTCTTCGGACTTGTTTGGAGATGTGCAGTCACACCCTCGATGTCTAAGGACGTGCTCTGGATCCTTGCAGACTTGGCTTCCCCAACTTCTCGGCCAAATCCATAGCGCCCACCTTCAGCTCGCGGCGGCCAGAGTCAAACATGTCAAACCGACATGCATCAAGATAGATCCTTTGTATTAAAGAAGTAAAAAAAAGCTCACAAGCATGTTCAACTAAAGTTACCTTCATGACCTTCTGGAAAGCTTGTTGATTAGGTTGTGTCAGTTCCTCAGAGAAATCACAAGGTGACTTCTCTCGCAACGAATGGATCGCTTGGAGCTCAAACAGAGGAGACATCGATTGCGAGAAGACCAGGCCTCGACTGACTCATCAGAACTGATCAGAACTGATCAGAACTGATCAGAACTGATCAGAACTGATCAGCTCCACACGGACTCCACACCGACTCCAACACGATGCCACTGTGACAATGTCTTGACGCTTGAACAACTCACAGGCGTGGGCCACTGGTCCCGTGGAAGGAGATGGAGGCTCTCATTTAAGCCTGCAAAGATCTGCAAAGATCTGCAAAGATCTGCAAAGATCTGCAAAGATCTGCAAAGCACTTGTATCACATTGTATCACTCAAGCTCCACCAGCTCTGCACCGCAACTCTTTTGTGTCAAACAACTTTTCTTACTTTTTTCATCCAGCTTTTTCATGTCTCCCTTCCCATCCCTTCCCATCCCTTCCCATCCTCGCAGAAGGCTCTGCTGGCTACCGTTGAAGTAGCGTTCTGACAGGTCGGCTTTTCTAGCACCATCCTGGCAGGAAATTGAACTCATTGGCTTCACCTACAGTTGGGCCTACACACTGGTTTTAGATCACCTCTCCTACCCCCTATGAAAACTATTAAAACTGCAACATGGAGGCTCTACCTATGCTATAGCATCCATGTTTGATGATATGTTCATTGGCTTTTATAGCAGATGTTGCCGATCTTTGTCGCAAATCTCTCCCAACATGGAAGACTGACGCAACACCGGGTGGCACCTCCGGACTTCCCTCAGGCGATGGGTCCTTGGTATTCCAATGACGATAGAGATGGTTCCAGTATGTTCCAGTTATGATCTCTAAATCTAAATATTTGCAACTTGAACAGTTTAAGAATTCATATGGCAATAATGGCAATATGATGTAATATGATAAACAACGTGGTATAAATTTACAAGCTTCCGGTGCATTCAACATCATTCAACTGAATAAGCTGTGGCTGCAAAGTGGGCCGACCCACCCAAAGCACTTGTCGGAACTGCAACTCCTCCTCCCACGACCTCAAAAATGACGGATGAGCAGAGCAAAATTCACAGGAATCTTCAGGACAACAAAAAAGTGTTGCATACCAACGAATAAGAGGCATTCCAACTTACAGTACGTTGGAAGAAAACCATTCACAAACCATTCACTTTCAATGTTTGGACAATACCAGGACACCCTGGATTTAATACATTCTGCGAGGGCAGAATGTAGCCCACTGAATTCTACAACCTGCAAGCTGGGACCAAGAGGATGATCAAAATAATGTCGGAAGCATCTGAAGCCTTCTGGGGCATCGGCCATGGCAAAGGCCTAGCACGGGATGTTGCAGGAATGGAGTGTCAAAAGGACCCCGAGCCTGAGCCCAAACTGTATGCAGCATGAGTAATTAACTGGCTTTGCCCAAACCCATGCAGGATCCTCTGGCAGCCAAGGAACCCTGCACTCAAGGCGATCAGACCCTTGGGCACCAAATGGCGAACCTCAACGTGGTCCAGTGGTCGGATTCCAAGCAGGCCAAGGATCGCATGGGCAATGTCTGTGAAGACTAGCCTCCTCATGCACGACGACTCTCACCTGCTGAGATGCACCGTTTGCGCTGTGAATGCAGGAGGATGCCGTACTTGCACACTCCAAGGAAATGACAAACTTTTGGAGAAAACGGAGACTATGAAAACCAAAAAGAGCGACTGAAAGTGCCTTGCACCTACCATCACCTACCCATACCTTCGACATCCTTTGACAAATCAGTTTGAAATTGTGATGTGCTTGTGAGCTGGAAAGGCGACCATTTTGGTACAGATCGCTACAGACTTGTCTGCCAGTTGCCTCACGGCCTCTTCGCTGAAGCTCGCGTGCAATGGGACACAGGGCCTGGCAATGGCGGCAATGGCGGCAGAATCACCGAATCGTCCCCTATCCGAACTTTCCCCAGCCTTGATGTGTCCAGCATGTTGCCACGAAACAAACCTGGCGATGCAAAATGCAACACATTGGCCTGTCGTTGTGTGTCGAAGAATTTTGCCGGTTGCACCAAACAGAGTTGCCTTGCTCTTCCCCATGCGTCTGTGCAAATGAGGCTGAGGGTCGAGAATTGCCGAGGGATGCTACATGGGATGTTTCGGATTTGCCATGTGTCATGAGTCAGCTATGACAGCTATGTCTTCTCACACCTGGCCTCCAAACTCCATGAGACACACAGCACATAGAGAAGGCCCCACATGAAGGTTGTCCCAATGGTCTCAATGGCTCTTTGGCTGATGGCTACAGGCTTCAACAAGTCTCGCTTTGAGGTTTCATGGCTTTAGTGCCTTTCACATTTGCAAGGTCCTAACGATGGCTTCCCTGCCTGCATGTGATCTTTGGTATTGCTTTGGGAGCCACGAGGACAGCTCACGCAGCTGCTGGTTTTAACTGAATCAGATTTGGAATGAATGACAACCTTGTTTGACTGTAGAAATGTTGCGGCATCTGGTTTGGTCTGTGGATAGTTGTGACTCAGGATTGGAGAAGACTGTCAGACTGTCCTGTCACTTCCGTATCCAGAACCACCTCATCCAAGCGCCCGGTCCCCACCCAGTGACCACCCAGTCCAGAAGCGGTGCTGCCTTGATTTCTTGTGCTGCAGAAGTTGTGGATTTCTGGCGGCGGAGTTACAAGGGCTCTCGAAAATCACGAAGCATCCATTCAACAAACTCAAATTTGCAGGCACGACCTCTATATTTGCATGATGGAATCTCAGAATGGTAATATTCAGCTCGTAAGTTGCAGGGAGGTTTGAATTGAAACTCAAAATGTCGATGCTGCTCTTAATTATTCGCCTGCGTCATGCGATTGGAGCCAAAGACCTTCCGGAAACAGCCAGTTGCTTGGCAATTCTTAGCATAGAAATCGCCAAGTGGCCCTTTTGCAACCAACTTGTAAAGTTTCAGCAATCCGCACTCTGCACCAAGTGCGTTCACACATTTGTATACATTAGTCATGATGTCCAGCAGATTGTGGCATGCTAATCGTAGGACGTCGTAGGACGTCGTAGGACGTCGTAGGACGTCGTAGGACGTCGTAGGACGTAGGACATTTGTCCAGACCATCAGGGGAATCTCCACGCCTCCGAAGAGAGGTCTTGTAGTTTCCGCTGACTGGCCTTGGCAGCTGTGACGGCTGTGACGGCTGTGACGGCCGTGACGGGTTGCAAGATGGTCGGATATGGTCAGACGTCTGGCGAACAAAAACACAAAGCGATGCAGACGGGCTGCAGAACAGAATGGTTTGGTTTGGGGTATCAAAATGCGTTTCGGTTTTGGATGAAGATGATGAAGATGATGAAGACAAGGATGAAGCTGATCTAGAAAGTTCTCAGGCCGCTGCATCCATCCTCATGCCTGCTTCCTTCACTTCCTGCAACCGCTCAAAACACAGACTTCGCCTGTATCAAGCCATGTCTTTGTTTGTCCATGAATTTCCATCTCATGTCCATCTCAATCTGACGCTGGGAGCGGTTCTTTCCGTTCTTTCCGTTCATTCCTCTCCTGCTTTCGCAAACGTTCTCCGCGTAAGTCTGTCCATGCCAGGTTGCTGGTGGAGCCCCAGTACTCTCTTGGAAGACCACCTGCGATCTGGTGGTATCAAGAAGGAGAATTTCTTAAGTCAAATTTAGTAAGTCATCCATTTCTCATGACCTTCAAACCTCTCTGCCTTTTCAGATTCAGATTAGCTCCAAAATGCTCCAAAGATATATAGGTCTTTTTGGCAAATTGCACAGCAGGAGCCTTCTTCACGATTGGCTATGACGACTTGAATGGGCCTTAGCGGAATGAGCACTGACAAGAAGCTGATTTAGGCTTCCGGGACTGAAAAGACCGGACAGCGTTGATCAAAAGAAATCAGAAACAAATTGTTCTCGCGGCTGCGTGGAAAAAAAAAAGCTACACCACTTAGGTGCATCACACCAGGTGCGCGGCGGACTTCGATCACCGAAACGCACCACAGGTGTTGTAGCAACTGACATGACCAAATGAAGTGTTTTCATGGGCTTTCAAGCAAAATCTCGTGTGCGAACAAGATGCCTGCTAGAAGAATGAGATCTGACCCCGGCCATTTCCATTTGCCCAGTCATTGCTTCAGCTACTCTCTGCAGTTTACAGGTTTGCAGCATCCCAAAATGCCATGGTGCACCTGCCAAGCTCCCTTGCCTGAGAGGTAGATTCTTTGAACAACACAGCTTGATTGTCCACTTGGCTGATAAAGAGATTCCACAAAGCGGCTTTTGCAACCAAAAAAACAGCTGTATATAGTATATAGAATATATGATAGACTGATGGGTGATAAATCCTATGCAAAACAAGAATAAGAAAGAGACGGGACAGGAGTTGCACTTCCAAAGGGCAGAGCCTTGAAGCCAGGAAACCCGACTTGGTCAGTTTCGATGTCAAACAAACTTCATGAAACTTCCACAAGGTTTCGAACTTCGACCCATTTCTCGTTGGAAACTCTCAGGTGGATTCGTTGCAGCTTCTGCAAGTCCATCTTAGTCTCATCTCCATATATCTCCATTGCTCAATGCACTCTCTGAGGGCATGGCATTGTGCCCGTAAAGAGTCGTGACCTTGGAACTCTTTCAAGAAGCTACTCAGGTTCTGGGAACTTGCGTGGAAAATGCAGAATGAGAAGCACTCAACTTCCTTTTTTGCTTCAAACCTGCAGGTGGAAGAAAATGAACCTTGGTGGAAGAACGTTTGGTCGCAAATGTTCCACATGTTCTTCCACCAAGGTTCATTTTCATCATTTTCTCCAAGCTCGAATATTGACGAGGATGTCGGGTGAGGATATCCAGCGAAGATTCTGCAACGGCCATCACGTCCATGACAGCTCATCTCTCTTGCGGATGAGCTTCGCTGCACCATGCTGCACCTCAAACCTCTGCTGTTGTCACTTCGCTCATCTTTGCTCTTGACTCCACCAGGTAGTGGTGCTTCAGCTGAAGCTGTTCAGCACAATCGGGGCACAATCGGGGCACAATCAGGCACACCCTGGAATTCCCACCTGAGTTGATCAAACCTTTGTGAGGTAGCCACAAATGGTCTCATAGGCCACGGCAACCTTGCCATCAGTGAAGTGAGTAGAAACTCGTTGGCAGTTGAAATGCACACAAATCGCGGACAACGGTATGTCGGGCCTCTGCAAAGCGCTTTGTGGCACCATCTGGATCGTGTGGATTCCTTGGAAGCCCACACATCCCCACACCATTCTATCAAACATCCACACCCTGACATAGTACGTGACCTAGACTTAGACATCTCAGACATCTCAAACCACGGAATGCTTAGAGGTGCAAGTACCTTGCGGGGGCCCTGCTGGCCATGCGTGCCAAGGAGCTTGTCTGGATGATGCCGAAGGGCCTGATATGGGCATACAATGGCATACAATGGCATACATCAAAAGGCCCTGGCTTGATGCTGCAATAATCATTCAGTTTCATCATGTTTCACCAAGCTCCCAGCCAGCTTGCGGTAGGCTTTGCGAACATCGATTTCTGATGCATCCTTGGCGCATGTTGTTCAGCCTCCTTTGGATCAAGGTTTCTGCACATCCAATTCAAACAGATTCACCTAGTCATCACAACTTGAGACCAGCTGCCACACCAATTTCCAGCAAAGCATAGTGCCGACCTGAGACTTTCTGTGCCCAGAGATACGGCCAGAACAGCCGCCCCAGGTCGGAATTGCAAACGTCAATTCTGTCAATTGAGGTTGCAACGCATGTGCCCAGGAATGGAGGGCTTCGGTGCAGTCTCCTTCAGGAGCCGTGGCAATGGAGCCGACAACCCAGGGGCCCAGGGGACAAGCAACGAGTCCTGCTTTGCGAAGCGGTGGGCAGTAGATGCCTTAAAGGAGCAAATGGGATCATCTCTGCTGGTCTTTAGAAGTATTCATCCTAAAGCGATAATCAGAATCCACAGAAAACGAAGGCTGAGTGAGAAGCAAGAAATTCCTTGAAATCTTCTTTGTCCCCTTCAGCTTCGCGTCGCTCTCTGCGTTCACGAATCTTGGACCAGAACTGGTCCTCCTGTTTACACGTGAATTTCATAGGTTGGCTCTTGCATACTTTCCAGCAAATTCAGAAAATCGAGCTTTACAATCTCCAAAAGACTTCATCACAAAATTTCAAAGGGATGCACTTGGTCTTTCGCTGACTCTTCAAAAATGTCTGCCCCGCTGCCAAAGCCTCTTTACGTTCTGCTTCCTCTCGCACTGCTGCAGCCACGGCTGCAAGGTTTGCTGCGCGACGGGCAGCGGATGGATCAGTTTGTGCACCTGGAGACTAAGGCATCCAGTTGACTTCACGCGTTGGCCCACGTTGGCTCCCGTTGGCTCCCGTTGGCTACATTTCACAAGAAACACTTGTAGAAGAATCTTGTAGAACTAAGACATGTCTTGCTGCCCATACTGTGGACTCCAATTTGAGCATTGAGAGTGCTGTTGAAGTAACTTGCATAGAAGCTTCCGAATGGAATCAACCGGCCTGTGGGTGGCTTGGCAACATGGCTTTCCTTAGTGCGAGAGGGTGAAAGGGGCCTCAAAAATCAAGATCTGAATAATTCATTTCTCAACATTAGGCGGACCCTCGCATTCTGGTTCTTTATTTCTTTGGGGTAGGATTTCTGGGGGACATAGAGCCAAGATTCCAGTATGTCTTTGATCTTCCGAAAGCCCTTATGCTGCGCCTGCATTGCCTCAAAGTGCTAGCAATTCAAAACGTTGCGCACAGGTCTTCCTACCATGCAGGTCCAATCATCGTGTGAAATAGTGTAGCAAAGTGCAGTGTGATGCAGTTCTCAAAGGCTTACTCTGAGACACTGCGGTCTGGCCCGCAGCATTCCGCAAAGAAGCATCAGCTCCTTTGTGGAGCAGCAGCTGACAGACTGAACTATGACCTCAGAGCTTCACCATTCAGAAAAGTACCTTGAACTGAAAACTGAACTATGACCTCAGAACTTCAATGATTTTCACATTTTCAGGGATCTCTGAAGTAATGGTTGTGATATAAATCCCTCTGTCAAAGAGTCTCTATCATGTTGAGTTTCAGGCCAAGATGTGCTGCCCACATCAGGGGTGTGTCTTGTTGGCTGCTTCGTGCATCTATGTCGGCACGACCCCCGAGCAAAGCATCACAAATGGCATTGTGACCTTCCATCAAAAGCACCGATACGCCATGTGCTGGTGACAGGGTGACAAAACAAACCAAAAAACGGAAAAACAAATCACACTGCGCCATACTGTGACAAACTTTTGTACATGTGACACATGTGCTGTGCATACACCTCCAATGGTCGCCAAATGCAGCGCTGTGAGGCCATCGGATTCAGACGAATCCACCAGGAGCAACCGATCAACGCAGTCGAGACCTCGAGAGGAAAGGCGATGCGAAACTTTGGAGAATCGTGAAACCGTGAAACCGTGAAACCGTGAAACCGTGAAACAGCTTGAAGCAGAGCTTTTCATACTTCCTCGCATCTTTCAGTTTGAAGAGATGATTCAAAGGCGTGCAAGCAGATTCCATCAAAGGGGATATGAAAATCGTTCACGAGATCTTGCCTTGAAGCACTTGTCGCACTTTGGACAGCTGCCCGTGAAAGGCGGCCTTCCGTTTGAATGGTCTGCTGTGGCTTCAAATCATGTGGCCATGCTTGGCATTGTATAGTTGCAACTTCGAAGCTGTGATGTCGTTTGTCTTGATCACAAACACAATAAAAGCATTTGAACACCCTATTCCAAAAAGTGGCGAACTCAATAGCTGCAATAGCTTTGTGCAAATGCTTGCTCTGCCACTAGACGCTAAACAAGTCTGCTGGCACCTTTCGGAGGGTCTCGGCAATTTGCTGCCTTTCAAAAGCGATCTTTCAACAAGTCGTCGGTCAAAAATCTTGTTTGTCGTTTCTGCACATCCAGCTTAGTTGACGTCCTTTGAGAAAGGCATGTGATACTTTCCCTCTGCAATGTTCATCAGTTCCCGAAGGTAAAAACATGCATAAAAGAGAATTGAAAGATTGCAAGGAACCCATAGAAAGAAATCATCTTAAACGTATACAAAATTCATCGTTTTGACATGTTTTGACTCTTGAATTGACAAAATGGCTTCACCCAGGCCTCTCGCCTGCTGCCTCTTTCTCAGTCCGGAAACGTTTATTCCTTGGCTCCGACACAAATGACACATCTGCGCCACTGTGCTGAATCCATGTGGTCAAACTGGCTCACATCTTGCAGAAGAAGGTCGGTGGCTCAGCTGGCTCGTTTGCCTCAAACCACGCTTCAATGTTCAATGTTAGCTAAATTTATATATAGCTGCTATATCTTGCTAATGTGGCAAACAAGACGGCAACAGTCAGCAACAGATTCTTCCGGCATGTCCCACGGAGTCACGCTTCTGTCCCATGTTGCACCTCAGCCTCGACCTCTGCCAGGAAGGAGGCGAAGAGCTCATCGCTCGCCATGTGCGACTCATCCCTGTCCTTTGACGGAACTGCACAGCTTCTGCTTGTGATGCTTCAATGCTCACTTGTTACACCTGTTGCACTTGTTACACATGTTGCTTGCTTCTTTTGTCCTTTCTTATGTCTCATGTATGTTGTGCAAATTCACTCTGTTGTCAGAGGGGTCCAAAGAGCTGACAAGTGTATCCGCAAAATCCCTCCTTGATGGGACATGCTGCGGTGCCTACATATGAAGCTAGTCCAATGAATAGAAAATGCTGGGGGCAGTGCGAAGATGGTATGTTCTTCATTTTACAACTTTGCTCAACTCCAGGATATGCCCTGGACTGGGGAGCCTTGCTTTTATGTCGCGATGATTCGGGAACACATATGCCTGCCGCGGTTGGTCAAGAATGGCTTCATTTCAACACAAGCACAAGAAGCTTTGATGATCTTCGATGTGTCAAAAATGCAGTAATGCCATGTCAAACCCACCCATCTCCTGTGTTTGGGGGCGATGGCACATCTGCTGTTGAACTTTTGCCAGGGCTTGACCTTAGAGTAGAAATGTTTTCGCAAAGCGCTTCGTGAACATTTCAGTGAACATGGGAAGCACAGAAATGACTTCGCTTGCCACACTCCGAAACTTGGTGCCTGACGCTGCGAAGTCGGATGGTACATGTTCCTTGGTAAGGAGATAAACGAAAAGAACGTTTCCCAGCTTATGGCAGCAATGGAACGACAAGGCTTTCACTTGCGACCAAGACAATTTGACCCAGCTTTCCTCTGTTCCCAACACTGCGTATAGAAACCAAAGCCAGCCGAATCCTATACTATGGATCAAATATCGCAAGCGAAGCCTCATTATCATTCTGTGCTCTGGCCAAAAGGGTCAAAGGGTAGGGTAGTGCATTGGACCTTTTCTCGAAGAATGTGCGGTTTCCCGTGTGACTCATGTTCATGCATTCCATCTGGTGTTGACAACATGGGCAGGGAATCGAAAATGCATGGTTCCTTTGAGACATCATGAAAGTGAAAGTTCGGATGCGATGCAATGCTGTACTGTTTCTTGAAGTCACACAAAGGGTTAGTGTAAAACAAGTACTATATATATATATAGATGCTACAAATAGTAAGCCTGAGGCTTCTTGTCATAGACGGTCACTCTGATGGATCAACTGAACGTGCTCATCGAGCAACATGATCATATATGGTCGTATGTGGACATAGGGTTCGGTCACAAGCTGCGAAGCTTCGTGGCTGAGAAAGGTTAGCAGGGAGCAAACCTTCTTAGGTGGCTTCTGTCAAAAAAAGAATCAGGCTTAGTAAGGCCATACTGTACTCATATTATCATATTGTTAATCTTTGGCTAAGGTTTCACTTCCTTTTTTCAACGCTGACGAGCTGCGTTTGGGAAGGTGACCCTGCCTCAGTCGTTGTCAACCACATTTCAGCTTGCCAGCAGTATCTCGATCCTGTATGATCTGTTTCAGTGACTCTGTGGGCCTCGAAAACATTCGAGCTCATGTACACCTGCGCTGGGCAGGGCTGTTTGGGAGACTCCTTTTGATCAGTTGACAATGGAAGTCCGCAATCGCTCACATGAGCCGATTGGAAAGTGTCAGACTGTTACAATACTCCAGCACAATCCATCAAGTTCCATTGAGTCTTGTATAATACACAAACAATCAGAAACACATGTTTTGGGATTTGTCCCAAACTCCTAAACTTCATTTCAATCATCTCACAGGAGTTTCGGCCCAATGGATTTGTCGTTCTCCGGTTCTGGGACGCTTCATTGCCTGCTTCCGCTGCCTCGCATTGAGAGCTTCCTGCGGCGGAGAAACATCGAGAAACCAATGAGAAACCAATGAGAAACCAATGAGAAACCAATGAGAAACCAACCACGGCAAAAAATGGAAAAATCTGTCGCTGTCAAGGTCAGGGACCAGAAAAGACAATGCAGAGCCCTCTCGCTCTCTCTCGCTCTCTTTCTCTCTCCATCTCGCTTGGTTCACAACAACATGGGCCTGTGGGACACGAGGAACAATTGGCTGCCAAATGAATGCCATGGCGAGAGGCGTCAGCGCATGGAGGTCATGGAGGCTAGACGGCGCTTTCTCTGAATGGCCGCAATGGCCAAGTCAAAGCTTCACAGAATGATACAGAATCAGATGAATCAGGTAAAGTAGACCGTGAACTGGATGGAGGTAACAGTTGTTTGCCAAAGTGCCACTTGGGTGACAAAGTGTATGTGGTTTTCTGTAGTCAGAGTTTCTTGAAGACTTCCAGGGCTGATTCTGGCTGAGAGCCTTGTTTCATGCTGACACGATCTATGTACCCCTCCTGGCTTTGAAATGCTTCAGCTTCAAATATCCAAGAATGGTTGCTCCTCGAGAGGTGTCGCCTGTGGCTAATCTTGCCTACAGAGCCTTCACTTATTTGATCGAGCCACATGCTATTGCTGATCCTGAAGAGGTACTTTAAGCCTCAACACAAGAAGCCTCACCAGCCGGATTGTTCCGGCTAAAACATACTGACTGAAACAAGCTGTAAGTCACGGTGGGTCTGTTGCGCATTTTTTTACAACTCGATCAATGAAGCACTGCCCAGCACATCAGTGCTGAAAGCCCCACTCAGAGTTGGCTAGTCGGTCCTTCCAAGGAGCTTCAGTTTGCAACTGAGCCATTCTTATCATTGCAACTGCAGAGTGAATCAAAGGCATGCTTTCTGTCGTATCATGGAGTCCTCCTGTCAAAGATTTTCCACCAGTACAGCGGCATCTGGCCAGCGCCTCAGAAAATTGCAGCTGATGCTGGCAGCCCCTCTTCTACAGAATCAGCATGCTGCACGTTCACCATGCCTGAAAATGGGATAGTTTACCAGGAAAAATAACCCAAATCTGTCAACCACGGGGCCGTAACTTTTGACACACTCAGACAGGATCACATGCACCAGTACTACTGTGCGAAGACAAACGATAAACCATATTCAGCGCGTTGAATATATTTGGATGGAAAGTCTGAAATCATGCGGCAAACAAGGAACGTATGGAGGGTGGCAACAAAAGCATCACCCTCTGAGCCGCCGCAAGCAAAGGCTGGATCCTGAAGGGCATCGTGCTGAAATACGTCGCAAACCATCACAGATCACAATGCGCAATGCGGACCAGTTTCGAATACTTGAAAAAGCAGTGACCAGCACAAACAGCACAAGTGGCACAGCACAACCCGCACAAACAGCAGAAATAAAAGACGGTTAAACTATCCGATGCCATATCCAACGCCACATCCGACGCCATATCCGATGCCATATCCGATGCCATATCCAACGATATCCGACGCCATAGATGGGTATAGGTCAAAATTGGGTAGCCCAATGATCAGATGGTTAATCCTGGTTAATGCTATAAAAATAGACTGAAATCTGGTTCACCCAGGTTTGAAATTTTGAGCCATATCCATATGGTTCACATTGGTTCACCATATCCCTCCATGAGTTGAGAGTCGATGTCGCTCAGCTCCACCCGCACAGACTTCAGGGTTGGTCCAGGGGGATCCTGCGCACATCAGGCCATGGTCAGTTGCTCCGAAAATGTGGAGTCCCAATGTTTGGCAAACTATTTGGCCAAAGTTGGGAGATCTTGTGAGATTTTCCATGGATGTCCATTTTGTTATTGGGCTTTCGGGGAGTTGTACTCAGAAAAGGGAAAGTTGGTGTTCCCTTTGGCAGCGGTCCTGACCATCGTAAAGGAATAGCTGGATCTTGCCCGACGTTTTGTCAGCAGCGACAACATTGAATTGTCTGCCTCATACAGACAGTGGAAGCAAAAGACCCGCAGCGCCGCGCGTCAGACAAAGCAGACATCATTCGTCGCAAGGGTCTAAGCCAAGCCACCAACCCAAACCCGAAAATCTTCCCACCTGAGTCGTGATAGTCGTGCAATTCAAAATAGTTTCAAGATGTTTCAAGTCATTTCAGGTTCTTCATTCTTGGCCTTCCGACTAAGGCCCTGGCAGTATGACATCCTCTCGCACGATGTCCTGCTGAGCATCTGGCAGTTTTTTGCTCTCTATGCCCAAAGCCTCGAGCATTTTACCTGAGAAAAGTGAAGAACGTTCCAAAATCAGCAGCCCACCACAAAGTGCATGGTCTGTTCATAAAGTGGCACCACAGGATCAAATCTGTATGCTTTGAACAGAAGATTGGAGGATGAAAATACACAGCGACTGCCCTTCCGACCACTTTGAACTGTGCACAAATCAAGTTCCGAGCTACCCAAGTTTGTGGACATTGCGAGCCCGCCCTCGTCAATTGAGTTCTCAACGAAGACCTTTTTCACTTGCTGATCCAATTTGGCCTTGCCAAGGCAGTTGCCACGTCTAAATCTTTGGGTTCCAGTCCTTCCCTCTTCCTGTCAGGTGAGGTCATATGAAAGTCATGTACTACTGGGTAATCGAGATTCACAATCTGTTCGTCCTTGCTATAACGCTTGGTATTTATAATGTTGTAAAAAACTCAACAAACTGACGGTTTCAAGGTCAAAGGCACAAATGCATTGGCTATTGTATGCTCTCCTATATTGTTCAATATGAGAAACGGTCCAAGCTCATCCGCTACCTACTACCAACCCACTCTTATGAAGTTCTGGTTGTGGAACCCCACGCTCCTTTCAGACTTTTCCTTCTAAGGTTGGGTTTCTGCAGTTTCAAAATCTCCGAATGAACAACATCTTGGCAGCTCTGCACGGCTCTGCATGGCTCTGCACGGCCTCCTCACTCAGCTGGGAGTCTGATCTTTGGGTGGAGAAAATCATGGTGTAGTGAGTAGGAGACGCCAAGACCCAGATTGGAAAGTCGGGGTTCTTGTAGAGCCTCAACTCATCTCAACTCACTGTGCTCAAATCGAGAACGATTCACACGATGACTGCTTAGGATGATGATCACATTTGGCTGACTGCCTGCATTTTGCATCAAGAGTATTGCAATGTTCACAAAGTGATCTGATGACAACTCAACTGAGCTTGTCTAGCCATGAATTGGAATGGGGTTGACCAGTTTTTCGGACCAATGTCAATAGGAAAAAGCTGCGGACTCTAAGCTAAGTCAAAGCATCATGCCAACAGAGAGAAGTCTGTAAGTCTCCAGTTCACTCAATAGACCAACTTGTGGAACACCAACTCGTTCGCTGTCAACTCCCCTGCGAGACACTAAGATGATCTGGTTTGATCAAAATATTGTGCAGAGAAAGGAAGGCTCGGCTATGCTCGGCTAGTCAAAAACCTTGCTTGATGCTGCACATGCGCACAAATCTGACAAATCTGAAGACAAAAAAGGACCGAAAAGGAATCAGGTCAATGGCAGTGCGTGAACACGGAAGCCTCACGAGGAAACCGCTGGAAGGGTCATCGCCCAGCCATCGAGTGCCATCAAATACGTTCCTCAGGCAGCTCGGCACAAGTGTTGTGATCAGTGCTGGCAACACTCTAAAGTCCAAGCATGTACGTATAAACATATCAAAACAATATACAAACATCATCAAACATCATCAAATAGCATCAGGTCACGAAGTGGACTCGCCAATCAGCATCAGATTCACCAGCTCCTGAGATTTGGAACTTGCCAAGCCAAGTTTGCCAAGCAATGACAATCAGCCAGTACATTCAGAACTGCGACGTTTGACGAATCCTGGCTGCAATGTCCAAATCGCCCAATCAATGGCGTACTGGAATCATCCATATCCTTGAGACTGCTTGAGTCTGTCATGGATCAAGAGCACGTGCTCATGCAAGAGTTCTCACTTGACTTTTGCTGCATGCCATGCCTCAAAGACACGAAGATCGATTTTGACCGAGCCACTTCCGTAACAGTTGCCACCGTTCGGCTCACAAGCACTGAAAAGAGAAAGCTCAAGACACCGAGGGGGCCAGCGAGCCAGCTGTCGACCCCTACGTTGCAACAGTTTGATGATGCAAGTGTGAAGATACCTTTCTTCCACACATACCATGGAAATCCATAGAATTTATACACCCTTTTTGAGGAAAACACAGCGCACATCCTGCATCAATCGGGCCTTCTTCTAGGACTTGGCGGGCCTCCAAAACTCACAATGCAAGACAGCATAAGACAGCTATCGTGGGAACTTTAGTCCCAGCCTCTGCAATGCGGGCAACTTGCCGAACGGTAGCTGCTAGAACACTAGAGCCCTGGCCTGTCGCCGACGCAACTACGACTGCGCTTGTCACATCTGCCGACACCGAATCCCTCGCCTGCAGCTACAGCAGCAGGTGCCGCCTGCTGCACTGCCTGGGCTTCTTGGCTATCGCCCTCAGCAGAGAAGTGCACCTGGACTTTCAATTGAGCTCGCATTGCAGAGTTAGATGGAGATGATAGGAACATATAATATGACATATATATATACATAATATATATATATATATAATATATATATATACATGAACATATGGTGACGAAGTACAGCCACAGCTTTCCCAAGAGCTGCACTTACAGGACCAACTGACAATTCGAAATCTTCAGGGAGGCGAGGCTGCCAGATGCTGCCAGTCTAAAACAAAAGTCGAAAAAAGTCGTTTTGCAAACAAAATGTGGTGCAAACGAGGAGTCTGACGAGCCGCCTGGCAAATCGTGTAAGAGGAGTTGGGAGTACATTGGAACAGAATCGACGCCAGCGCGTGAGCCAGGACAGCCCCACGATCGTCCTGAAAAGTTTTGCAATCGAAAGGCATCCAAAAAAACTTTGACGAAAGTGTCGTTTTTGTTGCAGCACCACATGCCTCGTCATCTGCTCCAGTTCCCAGTGGATGCTCCTGGCTGACTTGCATTTAATTTGTGCTTTCTTTGATCTCGAAAATGCACAAACCCATGGCTCTGTCACACTTCCACACAAGAGCTCAGCCGAGCCTGATTTCACGTGATTTCATGTGATTTTTTGATGATATGTGATTGAAAATGATTGAAATATATTGAAATCGACAGAAAGGAAGGGCACCTTTCGTCGAGGTATTGGCTCACCGCCAAACAATAGGTGCTTCACTATGAAGGCCTCCGGAGGCAGCTTGTAGCTATGAAGATGTGATTAATGTGATTGTGGTGAGCCTGCACTGGCGCATAGACACCACCTTAGGGGCCATTCAAGGGCCATTCAGGGGCCATTCAAGGGCCATTCAAGGGCCATTCAACATGTTGTGAATGCTGAGAATGTTGTGAAATCATGGTGAAATCGTGGTGAAACAGCTACACAACGTCGCAAAATGGCAGAATGCTGCCAATCCCCAGATGCGAATCTTCAGAAGGCCGTGCTGAGAAGCGAACAAGGTCCTCCTTGCTTCTGCCAGAGTCCCCATTCAGTGCCACTCCGTTGACTCCAAGTAAATCCAACCTTCAGCCATCTTTCGACATCGACGGCCTGACGGCGGGACTATGCTGACATATGCTGACTATCCAACAGATCATGAGTAGCACCGCTGCTTGAAAGCTCAAAGCACAGGGCCCCAAAAAAACGCTCCGCCAATGTCAGAGTGGTAGTCCGAAAGGATCACCAAAGGGAAAGACAACATATATTAGAATGATATCAATGATATATATATATAATTATATATATAATTATGTATATATATAGACATATCAAGATTCTTTCCACAATTCTTTCAGATGTTTGATAAGTTTTGATGCCAATGCATCCGGAACCTCAGGACTGTCTCCAAAGAGAAGCTGTAGCAAATCCTTGGCAAGTGGTCGGTGGAGAGTAATGGGTACTGTTGAATCCAGAAATTCTCATTCAAAACCAAGCTGGAAAAGATTTCTTGATTGAGATATTAAGATTACTACAAAGCACAAGCTTGCACATTTCCAAAAAGTATAAAGCCATGCATCTTCAACTGCTTTTTGATCCATTTCCGCTTCACCTCGTGGTTCTCCCCGTTTTTTCTTTGCAGTTGCACGAGTGGGCTCTGGAAGCGCATCCTGGCACAGCTCGGCAACAAAACAACTTCACTGGCAGCTTGGCATCGCATGGCGGACCTGCGGATCTTTGCTTGGGAAACTGCGGGGCTTTGGCCTGCTAGGGCGCAACCGCGGTTCCTGACACCGCCATGCGAACCGAGATTCGAATGATGAATAGTAAATGAATAGTAAATGAATAGTAAGTGAATAGTAAATGAAACATTGCAGAGTATCCAGTTTTTTTCAGTTAGATCCTTGGCCAAAAACATTGCAGAGTCCTCCGGCAGTCTCTCAGCAGGTGCAACTTCTTGCAGTGAGAGCTGCATTGCAGCTTGCAGCTGCTCCTGTCAAGGACAGTTGGGAACTGACTTCTGCCTCCACCTGGCATCTGGAAAGGATAGAAGATCTATAGTTGGCCCTGCCACTTCGTTCAGTTCTGCCTGAATAGGATTGGTCTATTGCTGTGGGTTGAGCCATGGAGTCTTCATATGCCTTTAGGCCTTTAGTGCTATTTGGAACAGCATAAGGGTCCTCTTCAGACATTTGTGAGATGTCCATGATCTGCTCAGATGTCCCCAGGAACGATCTGACGAGGCTGGAGACTGGCAGCTCTAAATGCACAGTTATTGTCCACTGGGCAGCCTTGATCTGACCCTTTCCGGGTATCAAGCAGAATATACATCGTTCGTTCTACAGGGTAACAAGGTAAGGAGAGCTCCGGGCGAAATGCAATCCCTCAAAAGACACTCAGTGGGGAAGCGCTCTGAGTTCATGTCCAATTAACTGCTGCTGTATTGTTGTTCCGTTTGGCTTCTGAGTTCGAGCATGAGAGAGTCTTCAAACACACACACCAACAACTCTAACTACTTACCAATATAATCAATCAATGTTAATGAGAGAAGATTTGAACAAACAAGGAGGCAACTGAAGCACCGATGCATCTTTGCTCTGTGACTTCTTGTCTTGTCTTCTTGCCTGGCTTAGCCAAGGAAAAAAGTTATCGCGGTTCTTTGACCAGTCTTTCCACGTTGGTGGATATGCTGTGAATTCACGCGGATTTCTTTTGACTACAACCTGAAAAGCACAGGCCCGCATGTCACATGGCAGTCCTTGGATTTCAGGCAGAATTGCACAGTTTGCTCAGTTTGCTCCATGAGTTTTGTTACGGAAAGGGAAAATGAAGATAAATATGATAAATGAATTAAGATAGAAATGTCCTCACATTTGCTGACTGCTGAGCTTGCTCTCAGTGCTGCAAAGATTCAGAACCAGTCCAGAGCTTGAAGAGGGCTGTTCAAATGTCACGCAGCGTTGCAAGACTCACCAAGATTCACAGGTCATGTTGGAGGTTCAAAGCCGATGGATTTGACCTTCCTCTCGGCAGTCTGAAGATCTAAATCTGCCACTTGCATTCCTGACTCTGTCAGCCATGCCTGGCTTCGGTTGGCACTCCATACCACTCCAGGACCTGCCTGTTCATCCTGGTCGTACGTAGACATAAGAACACGCCCATCAGAGTACCAATACACTCCAGGACCATGTTTCCGGCCCTCAAAATACTCCCCTTCATGAAAATCACCATCAGCATATCTGTAGCTCCCGTGGCCGTGTTTCTTGTTGTTTTGATAGCAACCTTGGTAGCTGTCACCTGAGGCATAGTTCTGGCAGCCCTCACCATGTTTCTTGCCGTTCTGCCACTGGCCTTCGTACATGTCCCCACTATCTGCATAGAACATCTGCCCTTTTCCGTGAGGTTTGCCCTGGAGCTCCGATTTGGGAATCGCCTCCACTTCGCTCACCTGCCCATCCTGGTCGAAATGGTCGAATTAAATCTAAACGAGCAGTTATGGCAGTTATGGCAGTTATGGAACTTCGAACGTCCAGCCGATTCATTGTCTCACAACTCTCACAACACATGATTCACATGACAACACAATGTACATTCGATGAGATATATCCTGCAGGAAGGGAACCAGTCCAGGTATCCAGCCTTGTCAGTCAGGTGCCCCTTGTAGTGATTCTCTTCACCCGGCAAGAAGTGGTGCTGCGGTCTCAAGAGCTGGCGCCAGTCAAGCATCCACCGCAAGCTGCGCTCCAGTTGGTAGAAACAGCGGAAGCAGAGGCGGATTTCAAAAATGTGGCCAGGGCTCTGCAGCTTGCAGTTCATGCGCACATACATGAAATGCTCTCCGAAGTATGCCTTCCTTAGAAGGTCAACCAAACATATTTCACCAGGCCTGAACCTTTCAGCGAGAAATATGTTGTTTCAGTGCTTATTCAGTCCTGTGAAAAAAGTGCCACTGCGGGGCCTTTGCATTCAGTTTTTGAAGTCAAGGAGCGGTGCAAGCTCGTTGGAAACCCTCAGAGTGATTATGCCACGTGCAATCAGGCGCTCATATACTTCACACATTTGCCAGACATCTTCCTCTTGGAAAATGATCACAAAGCGCAGGAAGTCCAGTGATCTGCTGTAATCCTCCAATAGGCACAAAGATAAGTGCAAGGCCACTTGATTTCATTATATGTTGCTGACAAACTTTTTCAAACACAAAGAAGGCTCCACCCCAAACCCTACCAGCCCCACTCCTTGATCGAAAGACGGTCAGTTGCGGCACATGCAGTTCTTCTTATAATTTGTCCAGCATTGGCAAAACTAAAAGCCACAACAGGTGAGCCTTCAGATGAGACATCTCCTGCTGCTGCTTGAACTATGCTCCACGCAGCGGGAAAGACTTTGTGTGCTGCCTGGTAATTCAGTTGAAGGTCGGAGGTAGCTTGAGCTGCCGAAGGAGCATTCCGCCTCAAGTTGACAATCAACAAAAGTTAAGATCCAACTGTCTATTATATATATATTAATATAAATATAAATTTAAATATAAATATAAATATAATATGATATGATATAATATAATATAATATGATATATTATATAATATATTATATTATATTATACTATATTGTATTATATCATATTACAATTTGTTATATTATATTATATTATATCATATTATATCATATTACATCATATTATATTATATATTATATTATATATTATATTATATATTAGATTATATATTATGCGAATCGGGGATTGTTTGTCCGATTATGTTCTAATAGTTGTTCTTGAAGTGAATATTCCAGTGACGACGTTACGCGGGCAGCAGCTTCCGCATGGCAACTCTTTGCTCTGTTACTGCAGTG
>Ga0126342_10003484_pt1 | contig 26036 bp, 24 predicted proteins | sample Cyp1metagenome_FD_92528 | JGI IMG/M metagenome (GOLD analysis project Ga0126342, IMG submission 92528) | Coral microbial communities from Lord Howe Island, Old Settlement Bay, Australia - Cyphastrea 1 metagenome | ecosystem: Host-associated > Invertebrates > Cnidaria > Coral ... | reverse complement strand
GTGTCAGTTTTTTTTTTTTTTTTTTTTGGGCTTATCATATTTTTATTTTTTTTTTTTTTTTTAGTTTGTTGTTTGTTTTAAATTTTATCACCCTTTATTTTTCGGTTCATTTTCGTGTTTGTGTTTTTTTTTCTGTTTTTTTTTTTTTTTTTTATGGGCTTAACAGATACTAATTACTTTTTAATGGTTGAGTTGGTCGTGGCTGATAAATTTCAGAACCCTTCATGATGCGGTTCATGATACGGTTTGAGTTGTTTCAATATTGATATTTACATGAACTTTCCGATGGGTTAGCTACGTTGAATACGGTTTTAGCATTGCATGTGAAAAGAAACAATTGAATTGCTAACAACTTCTTGTACTGAGTACTGATATCACACCAACACGGGAACTTAAGCAGCGAGGCTTTGAGCAACAGAAGAGATAGGTCAAGCAGCCAAATTGGGGTTGTAGACACCAAGAGAGACAGGGATTCTACGTGATTCTAACAACAAAGATGGACAAAAATAGGGGCAATGAGACTCATGTATATAGAGACGTGATATCAACCGTGATGTGATGATACGTGTATACGTAAATATACACATATAATAGAGAGAGAGAGTGAGATCAGTAGCCAATGTCAATCGTCAGTTAACTACAATAAGAGATTGGTTAAACCCCATTTCCTCGGTCCATCGTACATTATTTTTGGATATTGTTGACTTATTACAACTAGATATCCCCTGGGTTTGTCCAAATAATATTGGAGATCTCGGAAGTTTCATAATCTATTTTCAGGTTCCAGATTGAAATATGATATATTGGCATATTGGGCATATAAATCCATCATTTTTGACCAAGCCACTGGTCAACCTGCAAAACGAGGGTATAACATCAACACGCCTGGGAACTTTCTCTGATTTGAGGGAAACTGGTGTGCAAATCCAGATTTTTAAGTGCCACTACGACACAGCACAAGACATGGATTTAATCGCAAGACTTCACAAGGGTCAACCAAGCAAAAAAACTGAAGTATGTGGAAAACACCCAAACTGGTTGGTGGTTTCAAACATGAATTTCATTTTCCATTTCATAAATGGGATGTCATCCTTCCCATTGACGAACTCATATTTTCAAGATGGTTAAAACCACTAACCAGATATATTTTCCCATATATTTCCCTATATTTTCCCTAAACAATGCAGTATTATTGCAGTACTATTTGGGAAAACACCCAAACTGAACTTGTATTATTGCAATGCAGGACATGTCACCTAAAGTTAGAAGTTGTTTTTTCTGCGCCCATCTAACTGTAGACATCGGCCACTTTGTTAAACGTTAACATGTTGTAACTAACTTAGATATCATAAGTCCGTTTTGAATCTCATAGTATGTTCCCTTTTTTTGTTTCAATCAGTGACATCCGAATGGTTTCGGTTGTTTTTGGATGGTTACCCTCTGGTAAACATACAAAAAGCTATTGAAAATGCCCATTTATAGTGGATTTACCCATTGAAAATTGTGATTTTCCATAGCTATGTTAGTTTACCAGAGGGTAAATAATTGTTCCCTTCGGTTCCCTTCTTTTTTGTTGGTTGAGTAGCAATTTCCCCATGTTTTTCCTGGTCGCAACGTCGCAACCCTAGGCGAAGGACGGGATCTTGCCCTCGCAGATCCTGCGGACGGCCGTGGAGGAGATGTAGCGGGCAGTGACTGCAGTGAGATCATGGTGAATTGAACGATAGTGAACCAGAAATCAGTGAGATCATGGTGATTTACCTATTAACATGACCATTGAAATAGTGAGTTTTCCCATTAATAGCATGATGATTTTCCAGTTCGTTATATATCATTTTACTATATATCTGGTTGATTTAGCTATTAACAATGGTTATATTATGACTCAACAGTGATTGTAATAATAGTCACAAAATAGTCACCAAATAGTCACTTAACTATCCATATAGTTATCTGGTTGGTGGTTTGGAACATGAATGGATTATTTTCCATAATATTGGGAAATTCATCATCCCAACTGACAAAGTCATATTTTTCAGAGGGTTCAAACCACCAATCAGATGAGAATAGTTATAATTTCTATTAAGAGTCAAAAAAAACATCCCAGCCACCTGAGAATAAATGTTCCTGGTTTATAAGTGGTAATTTCGGGCCATAACTGCAGGGAATATAAGGGAACATATGGGAAAACCATTGGATTTGAGTGGTGGATCATCTGGATCTGTCAACAGTCTCTGGATCATTGGAGGTATAACTCAACGGCCGGCGCTGGGGCGGCCGGGCGAGCGACTTCGCAGGAAGCTGAAGAGTGGGCAGCCGAGTTTCCGCAGCTGAAAGGCGAGGCTTCCAGAAACCAAATGCACCGGAGAGTTTTTTGGCCCAAGTAAACGGGATGAAGTAACTCCAAAAACTAGTTGGTTATAAATATATATATATATATATCATCCTAATCCCATTTATAACTGTTAGTTGGGCCGGAAGTGCCAACGGCTGTTTATGGTGGTTTACCAACCATGTTTGATTACTAGATTTCTTCGACTACGAGGGTTGCCTTGTCTTCAACCTACTTGGGGATGTCAATTACTTGCACCCATCCCTGGCTGGGTTTCCAGGGTAAAGGGAGTATTGCCAATCCCGCCTAATAGCCAAATGTTACATTCAGATATATCCACATAATTCCATTTATATCCGGATATAGCCAGATAAACTCAGATATACCAAACAATAGCCAGATATATGATGATATGTGTATATATATATTATATATATATCCAAATCTATTGCCCTTTTGATTCCATTCCTGGGAGACCGGATGACATGAAGCAGCCAGGTGCACAGAAGCGCTTGGCGATGGAAGAAAAGAAAGACGCCGCGAGGACCAAGCTGCGAGGCTGGCGGCCATTGGACCATGGCGAGTTGCAATGTGATTTCGTTGGAAAGGACCCCCCTCCGGTAATCTAAGATACAGTTTGGGCCATTTACCAGTTATAAGTACTTATAAATTACTTAAAATGTAATCTATGGTATGTACAATCCCAAAGAAATTACCAGTTATAACTACAGTAATAAATGACCACAACTGTAGCGATTGAAATTTGGTTACAGTAACAATGGTGTATAACAATGGGTGACAACAATGGGTGATAACAATGGATGATAACAATGGATACCCATCGATTAGTATATATATAGTTAGTTTCTTACGGTTAATAGTAGATTACAGTATTAAACCAATAGATTGGTATATATGAACATTGCCACATATTAAGTATTAACTAGTATGGATCAATTATTTCTATATGAACATTGCCATTCATAGTTGATTTGACTTACCCAGCTACAAAATGGTGATTTTCCATAGTTATGCAAACGTTTACCAGAGGGTAATGGAAATTGCTGTGGGAATATTTAGAGAAATATAGAGAAATATATACTGTAGGATAAATAGAGAAACATATAGAGAAATAGAGAATACAGGAATCTTTTGATAATCTGTTGATAATATTTAAGTAATCATGTTCTATCTATTATTATGGGTGAATTGTATTGACCTCATTGGCGACTGATGAAAGATCGGACTCATGGATAATGGTGGAACATGTTTCAATGGATGCTGGGAAAATCCTGAAACAGCAATTTGCCATGCTTTTGTGGTGAACAGTGAATGGTTAAAATGGTTGCCATCTGGTTATTTAACATAGCTATGGAAAATCCATTATAAATGGAGGTTTGAATAGGAAAATCATCTGTAAATGGGCCATTTTCCATAGCTATGTTAAATAACCAGAGGGTAACATATACGTAATTAGTTTAACATAGAAATGGATAGAAATCCTGAAGTCATGAAACATCCTGCTAGAAATGAACCCAGCCAAGGTTAGGCACTTATCGTGTATGTTGATAGGGAACACGTATGAACACCTGCCCTTGAGTCACATTGTTTCTCTCGGAACAATCCTTTGGACCCCAATTGGAGATATTGTAGAGATGTTTCACTTTAAATCAAACAGTTTGGAATCAACAATTTAAACAAGATATTCATAGGATAATAGCAACTTATCAGATACTTATTATCCCCGTTAAGTGCCTGAAGTGAAAATATCTAAAATTAGTGGTCTCAGCACCAAGGTTGCTTACTTCAACCCGGTCTTTTGCTATCAGGGAGTCAAGATGGCAGCGGCACTGGCCGAAAAAGAGGACAGATGTCTTATCGTGGCACCTCAGCGATATTCATTCATGCTTGAACAGTTTCCTTGCCATGCTGTGCTACGCTGCACAGAAGGACGAGGATCTCTCTTAGTTGCATCATCCTCCGCTGAAGTGTTGAAGGCGCTTTGCACGAAGTGGCGTCAAGCGAAGATCAAACATCATCAGGCCCCAGGATTGGTCCAGTGACAGTGTATGCATAGTTTTGTTTTGACATTGAAGCAGCACTGGTGCAATTGCACTCGGCCCTGGGCGTTTGCCGCGACAATGTATGCATGTGAAAGCAAGACATGCTGCCGTACCGACTTTTCCGGGCAATGCATTTGGCATGAATTTCAATAAATAGTTTTCTGACCAGGCGCTGTAGGAGATATTATATGAAATTATATACTTTATAATATATATATGTATATAGTATCATTATATATGTCTTTCTTACCATACAGTTTCCCATAAAAAAGTTCCCATATGTTCCCACATATTTCCATATACCCTCTGCTAAACGTTTACATAACTGTCTATGGAAAATCACCATGCTTTTAATGGGAAAACTCACTATTTCTATGGCCATTTTCAATAGCTATGTTGGTCATTACCAGAGGGTCTCCCATTAATTAATCAACTATTACTAGTACTGTTAGTTTCAATATCCCATTGTTAATTATCCCATGAATAATCCCATTAACTATTTTTTTCCATATATGTCCCTATATTTTTCCCAATGAGGCGCCTTGAAAAGTAGCGATCCGGCGGAGATCGCGCTGGCCATCAGGTGGCGGGCGGGCGTTTGGCGGCTTGTTTGGCGGCGACTCGTTGTGTGAGAAAATCGGAGGTATGTGGAAATTATGGGAATCTATGGGAAAAATATGGGAAAAATATGGGAAAAATATAGGAAACATATGGGAAAAATATGGGAAAAATATGGGAAAAATATAGGAAACATATGGGAAAAATATGGGAATCTATGGGAAAAATATGGGAAACTATGGGAAAAATATGGGACATGGAGGTTTTAATGGACAATTTATCAAGGAAAGATATGGAAAATATATGGAACTTATATTGGAAAATATTGGAACATCCACTAAACAAACTTATGCATGGAGGCTCATATAACTGAGAAAATCCTCGAACTAAATGGTGGATTTTCCAGCAAGCCATGTTTGATTGCCGGAGGGTACAGAAAAAACCCAGAATTTGACGTGAAATCGGAAGAATAAATCTAAAGTGATGGGAAGTGGCGATATGTGTGTTTCCATAAATGGGTGATCCCCAAAATGGTTGGTTGATAACGGAAAATCCCATCTATAGATGGATGAGATATGATGAGATGATTTCAGGAAACCTCCATATGTTTGGGTTGCATGTATTTGATGGAGGCTGCCATACATCCCAGCCGCGTGGCCCGACTGTCAACTCGGTAGATGTGGAGGTGTGAAAATCTCAACATTGATGGGCTCTACGCACTCACAAATCTGCAGGGGTTGGTAAATGTCCTGTGTTGGGGATTATATATACAATGTGAGGCCCCCGTTAGATATTGGTTAACAAAAGCCCCAGTAACTATAGTTATAAATACCATAAACCATAGTTATTGGAGTTATAAACCAACTTAGCTACCTTGGGGGCCTCACATTGTATATATATATAATATTATATACATATTCACAGCACTTTCAGCCAAAGTTGGAAAATCCACAATCGTTTGGTGATGTGAAGAATTTGGACATTTACTCACCCATGTTCTGGAAAAACCATAATATAGGGTTTCACAGCTGTATTGCGTGAGTCAGAGTTGAAGTGGGGGGCATGATAAAACCTTAGGTCCTCGATCTGTATGGTTGGCAACTCGTGGCAAGCTGTGGCACCCATGTGAGTTCCCGTCCAGTAAAAATCAAACGTGGTTTGGTGCACAATCCTCACTTTAGTCCCCAGATCTAGATGACCACTTACCGGTTGGTGGTCTGGAACATTTCCATATTGGGAATAATAAGCCCAACTGACTAAGATTTTTCAGAGGGGTAGGTCAACCACCAACCAGTTTAGTTCGAGGATTTCCCATTATCCATGTTTGACACTGGATGGTAGATTCATGTAGGTTCCATATGCCATCAACAATAGGATGAGGATGAAGCACTAGCGTCAGCTTGTCAGGTCAGGCAGGGAGTCGCAACTTGAGGCGGGTTCTTTTCCGCTGAAGACGTGGCTGGAAAATCGCATGTTTCTCTCGGTTCTTATGAGATGGGAAAACATTTTTTGAACACATGGGATCATTATTAGAACATATCAGAACATTGGTGAAATTACATTAAATATGGGATACTTGGGAAATAAATGAGGGATGATTTGTCCTTCATTATCCTTGATAGGTAATTGTGGTAATCAATGACTATTATCTATAAATGGTGATTTTTCTGGGTTAAACATTATTGGAGGGTTCCACAACTCTGTTCGGAATGGGTATCTACTCGTTTTGATGGTCAAGGAAGTGGTTTGTATTCTGACCGCATGCTGTCCACCAACCGTGGTTTCGGATGTGAAAACCGAGGCGCCCCCATGGTCTTCTTACAACAGGTGTGTCTTCTTTTTCGCTGGGAAGACAAACAAACTCTTTGACGGCCCTGTTATCACCTTTTCAGGGTAACACGATAATATACTTGACTAAAACTCAAGCCACTGGGTAAGCTCTAAAACATCTGGTTGGTGGTTTGGAACATTTTTTATTTTTCCATATATTGGGAATAATCATCCCAATTGACTAATATTTTTCAGAGGGGTAGGTCAACCACCAACCAGACATGTTTTGATCACAAGACTGAATGGACTCAGACTCAACCATGGAAACATAATGTCAGGTGTGTCCCAGACTGTGGAGCCTCAGAATCCAATAAAGATATGGTTCGAACGGCCTCGCTAAAGCCCATAACTGGCATCATGTGGTCAATGACTATATGACCCTCTGGTGAACATTCACATAGCTATTGAAAATGGCCATAGAAATAATGAGTTTTCCATAGGTTTCCCATTAATAGCATGGTGATTTTCCATAATTATGTAAGTTTACCAGGCCGGCTACATTGTTTTAGATGATGTGTTCACATCACAAGCATCCGAAAAGTCACAATGATCATCAATGACCCAACATAGGGTTTTTCCTGACCCTGTGGCTTGCTGGTAGCTTCTGTTTTGGCGGACTGTCTCAGACACCCCAATTTCTGTCTGTGTAGTTAAAAGAAAAACCCATGATAAACACATAGATAGACACACAGATAATCACATGTAATACATATAAACACATAGATATAGACGATATAGATATATTATAAACGCATAGATAAATAACACATAGATAAACACATAGTGTTTAAAGATGTTTAAAGTGTCCATGGGTTTAATTCACTATGTTCTACCACATGGTCATAACATACTTGACGACATCAACATCCATTTACCAGCTATGTTTATGTTCAGCAGGGTACAGGGTTTTGACCCATACGCAAATCTATCCACATGTAGTATTGTTGTCCCCAAGAAACCGAGCTGAGTTGGTATATAACCACCATATTGATAGCTAGGATTTATATATGGATTTATGATAGATATCTCCAAGTGTTTAAACTCGGTGGTTCCATCTTATGCAGGACTGGGAGATGAACCCTGCCGTGGGGAAGCCTGAGATACACCAGCGGATCCGGCTGGTATTTGTAGGTGACACACAATATCATAGGATATAAGGGTCGTTACGGTGTCCAGCAAATTTGCTAGTTTTCAGTATGAACTTTCAAGTTTGGGTCAGGTTGGGTCAAGGTCGGAACTCTGTACTTTGCACCTTCCAATCGTGAAGCGAGGACATGACAGCTTCACCCCATTTGATTCGGGGATTTCCCAAAACACTTTGCGAACTGGCAAATCGCCATGGGTATGTAAATAATCCATCAACGGGCTATTTTCAATAGGCCTATGTTCAATAGCATTGAATTACCAGAGGCTAATCTTTCAATTCGCAAGACTGGAAATGAATAGAAACCGGAAAAATGAATCCACACAAGTGAGCTTATTAGTTTCAATGATATAAAATGAATAGAAACTATGAGATCCCACAAGGTGGTGCCCCCCCAGTTATAAGTTGGTTTATAATCCCCATCAACTATAGATATAACCCCCATAAACCCTAGTTATTGGACTTATTGGCACCAACTTAGCTAACGAACTGGGGCACCACCTTGCAGAGTTCAGTCTTTGGGTTCCACTTCAAGGATCCGGCTTTGGAGATTGAACAGCCACGGATTTTCTCACCTCCAGGCGTGGTTCGACATCGACTGGAGACACCCCATGTCGCCATGTTTAGATTGGATAGTTCCATGGATATGTTCATGCAATCCCCATGATCCATGTACAATATGTTATATTATATATAATATGTATGTGTATATATATATATATATATACATATAGCAATATAGTATATATATATATATATTATAATGAATGTGTATATATATACACATATATATATATAATGATATATATATATATATATATATATGTACATCCATTCATCCATTTGTTTGCTGTCCATGTACCACTGGCATCGAGGAACGCGCGCTGGACTCCATCCGACGGGACATGATGAACACCTTGGCACAGGCAGCCGTTGTCATTTCCTAACGTTGTGAAAAAGCCCTAAAAACCATAGGAAAACCATAGAAAAACCATAGAAAAACCATAGAAAAACCAATTATAAATAGCTTAAATCAATTTTAAATCATCACTTTACCATCGAAAAAGCCATATGGTGGGCCTTGTCATCGGGATACTTCGGATTATACACATATATATATATTTATTTATTTATACATATACATATCGGATAATATTTTCTGATCAAATCGAAAAGCCACAAAATCAAAACCACGCTGATTTGTGAACACATCGATTGTAAAGCCCAGAAACTATGTTTCTGCACAAGTAAAGAGCTGTGGCAATCTCGAACTACCTGCACAACTCTACTTGCATTCATTGTCATCTTTATTTTTGTTGGCAGAACCTATATTTATTGTTTGGGTATAGAAGACCTTTAATTATGTCTCATGGAAGTTGGTTGCAAGCAAAGTAGCATGACATTGAGCATCAAACCTTGTAACCCAATCTGTGTAGAAGCGTTTACTGATGGAAGCAATGGGCGCCTCAGAGTCAAACCAATGGAATCGTCCGACAAATCTAGCCATGTTATTTGGAAGTGTACCAGCATTTAACCCAGTCATGTAGGCAAAAGAGGCAAATGTACCAGGAAAATGCATGAAAATGCATGGTAGCTGATTGCTGGTTTCAAACACTTTGGATTTCCAAGTGAGGAATAGGTTCTCAGCGTTGACTCCGCTGACAGGCGGCGATAGTGTGAAAGAACGGGCTGCGAGTCTTCCGTAGTGAAGCAGTTGCCCGGAAGGCGCCAACATAGCCGAAGAAATCGTGGTACTGGTATTGTACGAATCCAGAAGCATACCGCCGTTGATAGATATTAGCATTAGCCACCCAACAATGGGGATACCTATTTACCAACTAGTGCAATGGGATAGGATATTTGTTATGCCTCATATGGCCTTGTTTGAACATGGGGTACAGCAAAAACCATTGGTTTATCCTCTGGATACAAGCCTGTAATTACGGCTACCTGGAGTAGGCCCCCCAGGACTAGTGGCAATGCCCGGTATTTTTGGATCGACATCTTTCGGTACTGCATGGGATGGAAGTCCAGAGAAAGTAAAGGGCTCTTAATGAACAACAGCCGGGCATTGAGACCGCCAGTCATAGCAATGTGTGCTGTCTTCCGAGTGCAGAACTTTGAGATTCAAGATCATTTTGCAGATGGCAAGGGTTCTGCAATGCGGACTAAGAAGGAACACTTACACGATAGTTCCCAAAAACACGGGCATAACCTCAGACAACCACAGACCATAGATCGTATTCCAGAAACGTCCTGATTACAGAGCCACGGTTACATCTATCATTTACCCTCTGGTTATTTAACATAGCTATGGAATCCATGGCCATTTTTATCCATTTTTATGGCCCATAGAAACAGATGATTTTCCCAGCTAGAAACCTCCATTTATGGTTGGGATTTGCCATATGTTCAATGACCAGATGGTAGGTGCTTCGAACGCTTCAGCGCCTCGATTTGCCGCTGTCGTTATGTTGGCGCCGGCACGCTTGACACAAAAACGATGTGGAAGGTGTCCGGTATCTACAGTTATGGCCATGGCTATAAACGTTGGAGAACTGGTTATTTCTATGGGATACATACTGTTTGTATGGGGGTTTCTTAGTACTTATAACTGGTATTTCGGGCCACAGCTGTATGTATATGTAATAAGAATATATATATATAGTTAATTTATGTTAAATCTGGTTTGTAAAGCAACACACGCACATAACTTGGGGGCGGCACCACTTGATAGGCCCTTAGGCGAATCGATTCGGTTCTATCACACAAACATTAAACATGCAAAAGTATACATTGTCATGTTAGCGATGATCAACTTGTCTCATCTCCGGATTGGTTGAGGTAAAATTCACAAGAAGCCATGGCTTTGATATGCTTTGATTACTTATCTACTCATCTAGAGATAAATGGTGGTGCCCCAGTTATAAGTCTGTTTCAACCCCCCGGTCACATATATAAAGTATAAAGTTATAATAAGTTATATAAATATATATATATATATATATAAATATATACACCATAAATTCAGTCGTTAACCTACTTCAAAGCCATCTTAGCCAAGGAACTGGAGCGCCAATCGTATGCCCCAAGCCGCAGCCACTGGGTCCAAGTCAGCCGCAGTCCTATCGTATCGTCGTATCGTCGTAGAAAGCACAGCATGGGCAGCGGCGGAAGCAGGGCCTGGAGACTCAAGGGACCGGGACCATTTCTGGTGGCTTCAACTATTGTTATTTGATGTTTATTAAACTGTTTAACTAATAAACATCTATTATAAACACAATGATATATAACTAATATATGATGTTTGTATATATATATGTTTATTTGATGTTATTTGATGTTTATTTATACAATGTGAGGCCCCCGTTCGATAGCTAAGTTGGTTATATATACATATAGAATTACATATATATGTATATATAGTTATATACATATACCCTCTGGTTATTTGTAACATAGCCATGGTATAAATGGCCCATAGAAATAGATGGTTCATTGAACTTAAAAATGGTGATTTTCCATGGCTATGTTAAATAACCAGATGGTACTTGTATATATGTTTAATATATGTTTATATTGTTCCCCACCTGCCAGCCTGCCAGGTGAGGGTCTCTAGATTTTAACAAAGGTGCCACTCCTCCTCTTCTTCCTCTCCTTTTCCTTCTTCTTTTTCTTCTTCTTCTTGTTCTTCTTCATGTTGTCCTCCTCCTTCGCCTCCTCCTCGCATGCTGCACTTGCTGCACTCGCTGCCATATCGCCAGCTCCGAATGCTGTGGAGTGTGCCTGACCCTCAACACCATATCGCGAGCTCCGGATGCTGTGGAGTGGGCCTGGACCCGAACTCATGCCAGAAAAAAAATGTATATACACATGTACCAGTATATATATATATATGTCAGATAGAATGCCATAAAGCCTGCCAGATTGAATGTCAGAACAAATATCGGATGGAATGCCAGAAAGAATGCCAGATAGAATGTCATAAATGTTTCCAGATGATATGTCTGAAACTATGTCAGAATTGTGTGTCAGGGTGGGGATACATACTATTGGTATGTTCAACAGGGTCAACACCATGTGGAATGATGGTCCCACCTGACGAATCTGTTGAAACACTGGAAGGTTTCCATAATGGAACAATCCATAGGCTACAAGGTGGGCAGATTGCCACGCCCTCCCCTGTCCAAATACATGCAGCATTTATCGTACCCTCTGAGAAGGTGTTAGGCCCCAAAAAAGCCCCCCCCAAATGGCCGTCTCAAAAGGTGTTTGGAGCCCTAAGGATAATACATAATATTGATTACATTCTCATTTTATTTTAATCCTATTCTTATCTCATTCACCAGAACTTATCCATATTCTGGGTAATTATGCTTTTATTATCTGATTATCCAATTCTGATCCCATATTACTTTCTACTTATTGAACATAGCTATGGAAAATGCTCCACAGAAATAGATGATAAATATAAACATGATGATGATCCTATTAGGTCCTATTAAACATGGCTGGTTGGTGGTTTGGAACATGAATGGATTATTTTTCCATATATTGCATACAATGTTGGTGCCCATAGTTCGCTCACGTGGTTATAGGTAGGCTAACTAGGATTATCTAGGATTGTTGGAAACTATCCATAGCTGGTTGGTGGTTTTGGACAATTGTTTTTTTCCGTATATTGAGAACAAGCATCCCAACTGACGAAGTCAATCATTTTTCAGAGGGGTAGGTAGGTCAACCACCAACCAGATGGTGATAGCTGCCATAGCAACCCCTGCCATAGCGAGCTGCCCGTCTCTAGGCCACTTTCAGGGAGAACGCCACGTCTCCCTCGGATCCCTCCTTGAAGAGCGCCGTCTCGGATCCCCTGGACGAGTCGGATCCCCTGGAGACTGGTGCCAGTTATAGGATGTTATAAGATGTTATGTTATAAGATGTACCGCATGAACTGTAGATTTGATATACATATATATATATATATTATACATATATATATATATATTATACATATATATATATATGTATACATATAATATATATATATATATATATTATGACTATATATGTACATCTGCCATAAATCCTTGCGAACCCAAGTAAATAATTACTTGTTGGCCAACTCAGTTAAGTATGGGGCATGACCTTGTAATCACCGTTTGTTTCTTGCACGGTAGTCGTATCTACGATTTTTCCTGATTTGGGTCTTAGACCCCAATGTTTGTTTGAAGATTCCAAACTAAAAAAAACGGGAAACAACATGGAAATGCATGATGCAGCATACTTCGCAATACCTGATCCCCACAGGAGATACACAGGCAAACAGCTCTCCAAATTCAATGGGGTCACTAGACTTTTCTATTTGATCCCTGTCAAAAAACACAGTTTTCATTTAATTTCGAACATGTCTTGGCAGAATTTCTCGGTCCCGAAACGATGGCCCAGGCTGAAGTTCACCGATGAAGCTTTTTGGTGCCTGGGAAGCTAGGGGAGTTTGGCGGGGAGATCCCCTTTCAAGTTGTGTTTTTTTTGGCTTTAAAACCCATGGTATCGTAGAGTTATATCATGGTTTATCCACCGTAAACCCAAGAAAAAACCGAACAACTGATGTTGCCCAACTTGGGGATCTCACTCGCCTGGATTCATGAAACTGGTTGATGGATTCTGCGTCCTTGGTTTTGAAATGCCCGCTTTGATAACTCATGTTCCTGGCGGTCTCCCCCATTTCTCCTGAAACTGGGTCGGCGGATAAATCCTTATTTTTGCTGCTCGATCCCCGTGTTGGCGAAATCCCAGTTTTTGTTTTGCTGAAAACTCCACAACCACTTCTACTTTTGTAGCTGGTCAAATCCAAATGTTTTTGCTAAAACATTGATCTCCATAAAAAAAGGCAATGTTAGTGACATCCAAAATCCTGCTGCATAAATCTTTGTCTTTTCTGTGTGTGTGTGAAGTCTCTCATTTTTCCTAGTGATTCATCAGGGTTTGGGAAATGTCCTTTATTTCTGCTTCAAGTATTTGTTGGAGATTATCCGGAGATTATATCCGCAATATATATATATAGTATATATAGTTTGGTGATGCTTACAGTAAAACATTTACCAACGTCCCTTTCCACGGTTCCCGCTTGCCAGGAAGCATTTGGGCGCCCTGAAACGAGAACCGTTGGCTCTGCCTCTCAGCATGAAACGAGCCCGCCATGGTCTCGCGTGGATTGGATTTCACCAAGAAAAATGCTAGTTGAACGGTGGTTGAATGAGATAGTGATGTAGATTTGATGAAATATATACTGTATACTGTATATTATATATAATTTGATTGGTTTCATCCATCTTTGGGAGTCTAAGAAATTCATTTTTGGTCAGGGAATCAGAGTTGATGTCATTTAAGATGCTTGGATTCCCACGGCAAGACTCGACCATGGCACATGTGGTCCATTTATTCTTTTGGATGCACAGTTCTTTCCTGAGAAGGTACTGACCCCCAATCACTTCAACAGGAATCATAATAATCATAACCAAGTTGGTTGGAATCCTACTGATTTTTTCCTGGTTGAACATGGATCGAAATACACCATTATAGAAATAAAGGCTCAAATATGCTCACCACTTAAAGCAAAGAACTGGGATTGCAAACCCAAACCATCAACTACAGGCTCTTGCTTGAATGGTGGCGTCATTTCTTATCATTTCTTCGTAACTTTTGGGGATTTTTTCAATTTTTCGGTATGATTTCAAAAAAATTGAGGATCAGTCGGATCAGTCGTCCCTTGGAAGTGGTCCAGTGAGGGGAATGGTTCCAGTAATTTTAGCGTCGTGGCAGGCCTTTGTTCGCGAAAGCGCTTGGTGTGCACATTGCGAAGCACGAAGTCACGGCTCCCCGGTGGTCCTAAAGAGGCGATCTGATCGAAACATATCCACCACTTATTACCAAGCCTATGGATCCAGTCATATACCCTCTGGTAAACTAACATAGCTATTGAAAATTGCCATTTATAGTGAGATTTCCCATGAAACATGGTGATTTTCCAGTTCGTTATGTAAACGTTTACCAGAGGGTATGTCCTTCATTTTTTCCAAGGGGAAAAATAAGATGATTTCCTGGCCTCGAAAGACATCATATCCCAGTCAAGTACAGGAGGTGGATTCATCGGAACATCATTGAAGTTGCTTGCTTATTATATGCTGGTTGGTGGTTTGGAACATGAATGGATTATGACTTTCCATAGGAAAACCATAGAAACACCATAGGAATAATCCATATATATATATATATCCATATATTGGGAATATAATGGGAATATATTGGGAATTTCATCATCCCAACTGACTTTAACTCCATGATTTTTCAGACGGATAGGTATACCACCAAGCAGAATGTTATAACTATATTTGATCATCAGTTTCTGTTCGCTACTTTTGCGCTAGCAGGTTGTGCTGTTAGAATGTGCTGGCTGAATTATCAGTGGATGGTGCAGAGTCCAGTCAGTGATCATTTCAACTGACATAGACCTAGGACCTAGACATTTAGTAACTAGCTTTTCCTCAGAATAATGGGGCGAATATCCACTTCCCCAAATTTGTCTCTCAATTTAGTAATTTAAGTGGTCCTATTGGATTTCTGTTTTTCTTTCAGATTACATTCTGGCTTGGAGGGGCGGTGTGTTCAGTCAATTACTTCAGTGAACCTTTGGTTTGATCCCATCTCATTGTGTTTGGCAAGAGATTCCCTTCCCCTTGATCTTCCAGGCCAACCTTACACCCACTTGTTCAGCTATCCCTATCCCTCCTCGATGAGTTATTCACCAATTACTTCCAATTCCACAAAGATAGTGCTGAACTACGATGAACTACTTTTGTTAACTTGGGGGTTAATTACAAACTGTAAACAGTATGCAAATATATATATATATATTATATATATTATATATATTTATATTATATATATATTATCTATATAATATATATATATATATATATTATATTAATCATACGATATACTAATCCATGGACATATCCCCAGTTGCACGGATTCTGGATGAACGGCGCCGGCGCCCAAGTTGACCAAGGACCGCGAGGATGGCACCTTTTTGGTCACCAGCACCATCGGGGGCTACTACGGCGGCGAGTCGCTTGGCAGCCTTAAAGGAATGAGAAAAAAAGCTATTGAACATGACCATTGAAATAGTGAGTTTTCCCACTAATAGCATGGTGATTTTCCATATATATCATTTTACTATATTATATATATATATATATATGGTTGGTTGATTTACCTATTAACAATGGTGATATGACTCAACAGTGATTGTAATAATAGTCACAAAATAGTAACCAAATAGTCACTAACTATCCATATAGTTATCTGTTTGGTGGTTTGGAACGCGTTTTTTTCTTCCATATATTGGGAATAGTCATCCCAACTGACTAACCAAATATTATCAATGGCCATTCCAGGAACCCAAATTGGAGGTACCTACCATATATAAGGCCTATGTAAGGGGATATACCCCAAACATATGGCCTTATATGGTACAGTACCTGCATTTTAGGATCCTGGAATTCCCATTGAACTTGGGAGGGTTCATATACGAAATACCATGGTGATGGTATATGGAATACAATGATTGGAACTTGGTTTACTATGGTTATGATATGGTTACAATATGGTTTTGATTTTACTATGGTTATGATATGGTTATGATATGGTTCTGATATGGTTATGATATGGTTATAATACGGTTATGGTGGTTATGATTTGCTTATTATATAGTTATGATTTGGTTCTATTGTTGTGATTTGTTTAATGATATTAATTACTATTGTTTTGACTATGATGGTTATACTAGTGAATATATATAAACATATTTATATACTACTATGATGGTTTTGATATGGTTATATTACTATATATTATATACTATAGTTGGGGATTACATTACTATGGTTATGATATGGTTTTGATATTACTATGATATTACTATGGTTTGGGATGTAACGGAATTAAAATTCTGAATTTTATCATGATCTCACGTTATGCGTTAGCTTCTGTCTCTGGAATTTCTGGAATTATTGGAATTGGATTCGGGGAATCATCCTCAAATGGCCTAGTCATTGAACACTATAATTCAGCCAGATTTGTATGGAATTATGAACAAATAGCCTGAGGTAAAAAAACTTGGGATTCTCATGAGGTTATCACAACGAGGTTCCGAAAAAATGGCTGGGATTTGTACGAGGTAAACGTCAGCACATCAGAACATCCTGGAAAAAGACTGGTCCTATAACGACAACCCAAGATGAATAAGTGCTGCTTGTTTTTTTGTTGGGAGCTAAACCATGAAGAAACCAAGTGCCAATCATCTGGAACTAAAATTTAGATGGGTTGCCGCTCCAATTTAATCGAGCAGGAGGTGATTTCACTGGGGTTCACATCATCAATGTGATAATTAAGCTTAAAACAGACATGTTAAAATTACCAGTTACATACCAGTTATATTCGAATTCTCACATATTATATATATATATATATACCAGGATATTGAAACATGTCTAATGAGAGAATGCTCAAGGTACTCTGAAGTTAGTCACTTGTATGGACTTCAAGATTTCAACCATCAGGAACACCACTACTTTCTCAACTTGAGAGAAGTTGTTGCTCCAAGTCGAGTGCATCAAAGCCAAACTAATCGTGGAGCTTGGTGGTCTCCTTCCAAAAAAAAATGAAAATCATGATGTGCAGAAGGTTCATTAACATCTCTGTGGTAGGTTTAATTATCATCTCAGGAGATTCCAGAATCCTCCAAGTCATAGAAGTGTTTGTTTCTTTCTTTTTTCAGAGACTAGTCTCTGGTAAACGTTTACGTAACTATGGAAAATCACAATTTTTAATGGGTAAATCAACTATTTCAATGGCCATGTTCAATAGCACTAATAGCAAACTGTTTGTTTACCAGAGGGTATCCCATTAATTAATTAACTATTACTGTACTGCTAGTTTCAATATCCCATTGTCAATTATCCCATTAATAATCCCATTAACTGTAAACGCTTACCAGAGGTAATCCAACCATTATTTCAGCATTTCAGCATCCTGCTGTCCTTGGTCCACGGCTCAGGGTGGATGTGAACTTCACTCACAGCTACGACGCTGACAGCAACACCTGGGTACCTGGGCGTTCGAGCTCTTCGCTCAACGGTTTCACATCACCGTTGTGTACCGCACGGTGTGATGAAAGGAAGCTGGGAAATCCGGATGTTTTAATGGGGTTCTAATGGAAAACTTAGTGTTACTCTCTGGTTATTTAACATAGCCATGGAAAATCACCATTTCTAATAGGTAAACCATCTATAAATGGGCCATTTTCCATGGCTATGTTAAATAACCAGAGGGTATATAATAGTATATATATATGTAATTCTATATGTATATATAACCTATATATATATACATACATGATGGATTTGCCAGCAAGCCATGTTGGATTACCAGAGGGTATGTGATAGTGTTTCAACCTGGGATCTGATTCTTGTCCGCAGGGGCCAACACAACTGTTACTTTCTTGATGCAATGACTTGGAGGAGTTTGGAATGGGGAGATGTTTTGTCTTTTTCTGATGTTGCTGGTATTTGCATTGCTGGCAATATGGTTACAATTATGGCTCTTAACACTTATAAATGGGATTATAACTATAACTAAGGTGATATATCATGAAATAATCCTATTTATGATTGTTAAGGGCCATAGCTGTAGGCAATACAACTACAACTAGAGGCGATACCCTCCGGCATTTTTTTTTAGTACGAAAAAATTGCCATGGCAAATTCACTCACGGAATCTGATGATTCAGAGCATTTCAGACCCTTGAGATCCTGTCCCCATGATTTTCACGAATGGGAGATGAACACAAAAATGTGCCAGTTTTTTTTGTTTTTTTGTTCATTTTACACTATATATAGTAAACCCAAAAAGATACTTAAAAGAAGCTGACCGCCTAGCGTTTGCTTTGTAGGATCTTTCTGTTCTATCTTTTTTGGGGAACAGGGTACGGGTACCGTACGGGTAGCAGGGTGATTTCTGACTCAAACATCCCGTCACTGAGACCCAAAAATGCGACCGCGATCCGGGACTTCAGAAGGTGAGCAATCAAGTCTGCTTCAGGCCGGACGACGCAGGAAATGGCAGGAAGGAATGGGGTGTCATCGGGTCGTTGCGGGGATACCATATACCATCACTGCCTGGCACTTTGTTCGGGGAAAACGAGGGAATCAAAGTTCTTTAACCAAGGGATTTGGGCTGGTTTCACACAAATCGACATCTCTCCAAACTGAAGTTGGAACGACCAAGATCTCTTTATGAGGTAGTCGGTACAGGAAGGTCCCATCGTTGGTTTATAACCCCCCAATCCTATCCACTATCTATGCGTCCTAGTTGTATTAGTTCTAAACCAACTTAGCTCTCATAAATATTCACAAATCATGTAATCATATAGCAGTAGCATAATATAGTATTTAATATATATATATATATGTTTGTGTTGCTTAAATCCCATGTTGTGTCCAGGTTTTTGCTGGTGAAAACCCATCAAGATCCCACCATTGACATTGGTTTCCCCTCACAGGTTGCACTCCACGCCCCGAGTGGTGCGACCTCCCAGGGCCTTGGGAACGTCTTCCAGAACCGATGGCCAACGATTTTTCATGTGTTTCATTGAGATTCATGAAATTAAACGTACAAAAAAAGACCTTAGATTTAACCGAAAATTGTTATTTGTTGTTTTTAGTTGCCATGTTGTTTTCCCAGTTTTTAGTATTTAGTTAAATTTTTAAGCCTTGAACATGGGATATGAGGCTCATATGAGGGGGATATGCTGGGACACCTACCGTACGCTATGGTCGGATCGTCGGATTTTGGACAGCCAGGACTGGGTGAAAACATACTTACCCTTTGTTAATCACCATAAATAGTTGGTATGGTTACCATTCCCAGTCATGGGTGGTAAAAATGATTGTTTTACCAACATTAATTGGATATTTATGGGAATGTCATGGATAATTCTGGATGAATTACCCTTTGGTAAACGGGCTTACATAGCGAACTGGAAAGATCCAGCATTTTTCATAGGGAAATCCACTATTTCGACTGGGCAATTTTCGCTATGTTTGACATAACCAGAGGGTATCATCGGGTGACGTTCGACGGAAATGGAGATATTGACCAACCGGAAGATGATGATCTCAGATCGTATTTGTTTGGGCCTTCTGGGGATGATGACGCACCGGAAAAAAATCGCCATGTTTGGGGATGACGTTAGAACAGTTCTTAAGACAAGACCAAATCTGGTTGGTGGTTTGGAATGAATGGATTATGACTTTCCATTAATATTGGGAATAATCATCATCCCAACTGACTTTCACTCATATTTTTCAGAGGGGTAGGTTGAAACCACCAACCAGAAATCAGTCTTTTTTGTCATCATTGCGCTGCTATCTAAATCAAAAAAAAGATATGCTGGTGTCTTTTACGTACAAAAAACACCTCGGTACCATGTTGAGATTCACCGTGGTTCCAATAACTCAATGGATTGGTTTAAGGGAAAATTTACAGGAAAAAACCCATATTTAATGGGAAAATCTATATGGTTTCCGGTTGAGATTTTCCCAGCAAAACCATGCAAAACCAATCCATTGAATAACACGATAGCAGCCACACCGTTTCTTTCCCATTCTGAGATCGAAATCTGGTGCGTGAACGATGAAGCCCGAAACGCCGGCATGGAGGCGCCAGCACTTTTTGGGAAATCAGCTTAACATTACATTTATAGGATTTTATAGTATATATATAATGGAATATAATGGACTATAGATATTATAGATACTTTTAGATATTCAGTTGGGGATTTCCCACAATGGATTTTATGGGAATATGATGGACTATAGATATTATAGATACTTTTAGATATTCAATTGGGGATTTCCCACAATGGATGTCCTCAAGTTGCTTTGTTGCTTCGTAAACTCCATTAACATCCATTACCTAGCTTGATACATCTAGCATAAATCCTATAGTTAACCTACTGAACTAAGCCAACTTAGCTGACTATTTGACCTTGGGGCAACACTGGCTTGCCACTGGCTGTATGAATTGGATGGGGGTTCTTTAGCCCCATTGTGGCGGAAATTGGAGAAGGGTACCGATGTCCACAGATTCTACTGGTTTTCCAGCTCAGGAGTTTGAGAAATGCAGAGGGCAGCAGAAATGCACTTGCTGTCACAGTGGTCATTCTGGTCAGACATATCATCGTAACTTTATTCGAAATGCATCCCCAGATTTTTTTAAAGGTGGTGTTCGGTTGTTTTAATAAATATTAAGACCTTAATCGCTGTTTCATGTTTGATATTTATCTATTGTGTATATTATTTGCTGTTCAATAACTGTTTTTTGACCGCAAAAAACTCCCAATTTTCCTTAGTTGATGTTGATTCGATATGAAAATTCCAATCGTTTTTCCATCACTTGTTGGTTGACCCAAATAGCTTGATCGTATGTAAAAAGTCTATGTCGATAAAACCCATTGTTTGTTGAGTTCAATCTGGTTCGAATTCATTGGTTCACTTTGATGTTGCTGAAAACCCGGATGTTGCTTGGTTTCAATGTGGTTCAATCACGTTTTTGCTTGTCAGTGCACAAAAATCATGTTTTCATTTCCCCTCTTTTCCCAGAATTTGTTGAAGGGACATTGGATAAAACCTGAGACTCTAGAAAAGTACTAAAACAAAATTATAAGTACAGGTTTCAGCACCATTTCCATACTAAACCAATAGATTTCCATCCTCACAAGCGTCGCCTTCGCAGGTGGCTATGGGCCTGAAGGCTGCCATAGGCGACCTTTTTGGTTTTGCTGGCGAAATCTCAGTGTATATTGGTAACTCACTTTGGATTCTAATGGGTTATGAATGGATTGTTACTGTAATTATAGCCCATCATCATTACTATAAATACCAGTGTGAAATGAGCAGTACTGTCATTACTGTGATTATACTGTAATTACTGTAACTTTCGTCTGGTGACGAGGTACAGTCCTTGATTGCAGGTGAAGTTGACATCTCAATGGTGAAATTGAAAAAAAAGCAGGCGAGATCACCATTTTTGATTAGGAAGATCACCAAATGTTTCGCGCGTTTTAGTCATGTTTTACTATTCCCATAGGATCCATGTATGGTATATTTACCTACAAAACCGGCTGATTTTGTTCGGGCAAATGTTGGTAAATATTCCATACATGGATCCTATTTGGGATTATTCAGCATTTTTGTTGGCTAACATCACCAGGCGGTCTCCGTTCACGACGCTCTCAGGTGGCATCGTGGGAACAATGGGTGCACCCGAAGGCACGGACGTCGAAGTGAAGGCGTGGACACGGTGATGCTACAAATGATGCCTGGTGGTACATGATGGATATGAATGATACCCATTAATGTGAACCCCGGATTAATAAACCATGGTTTATTAATTAGGGGGGTACTCCTCCAATACCAATATTCTGATACTTAAATGGTACCCTCCCAATTAAGCGATCTAGGGGTTTATTAATCCAGGGTTGACATTAACCATCATGGTTACCATGACTGATGCTTTCATTTTGTTTAATGTCTAGCACAAGAAATCGGATGATGATGATGATGATGATGATGATTATGATGATTACCCTCTGGTAATTTAACATAGCTATGGAAAATCACCATTTATAGTGAATTTTCCCATCAAAAATGGTAATTTTCCATAGCTATGTTAAATTACCAGAGGGTATGAATAATTATCCTCAAGAATGATTTGCAGATATTTGCAGGTTGAACCCACCATCCTCGCAAAGAACATGGAGTTGCATCCGCAAAAAAATGGGAGTCAACCAGAAAGAAACCATGGATTCATGGGAACCCCCGAACCCGGTGCATAACTGGATAGTGTACACTTGGCGTAGCCGCCTTCGTGCAGAAGCAACCCACTAGTCAAAGCCAAGATCTGGCCATCATATTTGCTTCACAAACATTTGGATCATTGGATCTGTTTAAGGGAACACTTACAGGAAGCCCCCCCATATTTAATCCCTTCTCCCTAATACTAACCCCCCCTATTAATAAACACGGCAGATGTACCCTAGTTTTTAGTATTTGGGGGGGTTTAATCAATATAGGGAGAAGGGATTAATGGTAAAAACCAACCGGTTTCCGGAGTTTCTGGTGTAGATCTTCCCAGCAAAATCCAGTGATTGGAAGAATCTGTCCATCGCTGTGTCTGTAAGGCCGATCAGCCCTCCAGAGACGGATCAGGCGCAATTCGGATAAACTCCTGCTGGATGGTGGACATTAGAAGGTGGATGAAGGTGGATGAAGGTGGGGTCTGCATACGATAGGTAACACTAGGTAAGTCGGTTGAACTAAGTTGGCTAACTAGGGTTTATGGTGGTTTATGGATGTTTATCGCGGGTATAACCATAGTTAATGGGGGTTATAAGCCAACACATAGCTGTGCGGGGGCAACCTGAGGTGGGGGAAACTTGCCGGGAAAGTCGCCCCAACATGCGTTTCGGTCTGGGGAAAATCAGGGTAAACTGTCTTATGAGATAGAACATTATGTGTCAGATTTTGAAGTAGTTCATTGCATCATTTAGCTCCTTTATATTAACTTGTTGTTTTATCATGCTTGGTTCGTTCATGTGCCTGTCCAGCAGAAGCCGTACCTCGTTTTGACCAGGGCTCAAAATTTAAGGCTCTCGGGCCGATGTTGGCAATTCTTAACTGGTCGTTGGTTTGGAGCATGTTTTTATTTTCCATTCAGTTGGGAATTTCATCCTCCCAACTGACGAAGTCCATCATTTTTCAGAGGAGTTGAAAACACCAACCAGATGCCATTAAAATTCCCATTAGATCCCAAAAAAAAAACACCATGAAAAATCCCATTAAACCACCATTAAATGTCAGCCAAAACCATCATTAAACCCCAGCTGTAAACCATCCCATTCTTTCGGTCCCCCAAATTTGACCATGTCTTGTACCATACCTCCTCCCACGACCGCCGTCGCTTGAGGCAAGCTTTCTGCAGTCAGCGCACCCATCGACAGCTTGTGCAGCAGCTCGGGGTCTCGGGGTCTCGGGCAGGAAACCACGGATCCATAGTGATCAATGTAATCATCACAAGCAGCGCATCTCGGAAAGCATAGCATAGCTGATATTGTCCATTGCATCCTTCTTTTGTTGATGTCCCAGCTTGTAATACCAAGCAAACCACCATTGATAGACATAAATTTTCATGATATGTCATGATCGTGATCAAGATTCAGGAATATACAAACGAACTAGATGCATCAGTCAGTTGCTTGCCGTGTGTGCCCCAGCTATTAAAAAAAACAACAACATGATTTTGCAGACCCAAAGTGGGATGATTCTCACACAGACTATCCTCATATGTATATATATATATACATAATAACTCCAACAAGCATTAGTATATGGGGATATGACAGTAATAACTGGTTGGTGATTTGGAACATGAATGGTTTATGACTTTCCATTCAGTTGGGAATTTCATCATCCCAACTGACGAACTCATATATATCCCAGGACTGCAATCTCAACATGACTCCTGGTTTGATCATTTCAGTCATGCTACTGGTTGGTGGTTTGGAACATGAATTTTATTTTCTATTTCATATATGGGATAATCCTTCCCATTGACGAACTCATATTTTTCAACATGGTTGAAACCACCAATTAGTATATAATAACCTGCCAGCAGATAGAATATTCCAGAATTAAACCGATGCAGTTCGAATCATACGCACCTCGACTTGAAAAAAAAATCTGCAAACACTAGCAGTTAGAATATTCCAAAGTAACGTGATCGTGAAAGCAGACCACTGCCATATTCCCGAACATTCTGGCATCATGGATTGCTTGGGAACAGAATGTTGCAGGAATGCAGCGTTTTCTTGAAAGAACCTAACCCCCAAATCCCCGAACAGTACGTAGTGTTTCCAAAATCACATTGCCATGGTTCCAAATGCCACACTTCAAGAAGTAATCTTCATTGTCGAATATTCTAAGTGCAAAAAAATCATGCAGATAGAATATTGTGGACACTTCCCCCCGGGGGCCTCGAACGGAGCACTGAGGAGCTCAAGGATTCAAACCAAACTATTCTAAGTGCTAGCCTGCAACTATATATATATAACATTTTTTCGGGGTGGAGAACAATCCCATTCAAAGAATGATTGGAGAAATTTCATACTGAAATGATTGGGCAATCATTGGATAACCATTGACGTTACTCAATCATTTTTGATATCCCAATTCATGAGTAGCATTATGGCTGGCTAATTGATCCATACATTTTGTAATCTTCTCCGGTATGTATATTAAACCAACATAAACAAACCATTTCTTCTGTGGATTAAACAAGCCGTAAGAACTTAAGTTTGATGGCTTCATGATGGAGAAAAGGAAATTTATTCAGAACACATAAATTGGAATCAAAATTTAGTATATAATTAAATGACATGTTCCATGTTGTTTTGATAGGTTAATGATGGACAACATGGAACATGCCATCAAGTGATATAAATTGGACGTGTTCAACATTTTGCTGGTTTCTTTTTAAAGCTACCTGGGGTGAACCTCAAGTTACATATCTTCATTGTGACTTGTTGATATTTCAGTTAATGAGTAAATTCAAATTTATATAAACGATATTGAGAGTTGGATTTCTCCAACAAGCATTAGTATATATGGGGATATGACAGTAATTATAATGACTGGTTGGTGGTTTGGAACATTTGGATTATTTTTCCATTCAGTTGGGAATTTCATCATCCCAACTGACGAAGTCATATTTTTCCGAGGGGTAGGTCAACCACCAACCAGTATGGGATTATAACCTTTTTTTTTGATGGTTTGCTTCCATGATAGATGTACTGGGTTACTATGGTTACTACAATGTGAGGCCCCCAAGATATAAGTTGGTTTATAAGCCCCAGTAACTATAGTTATAAATACCATAAACCATAGTTATTGGAGTTATGTTCACCAACTTAGCTATCTTGGGGGCCTCACAT
>Ga0126342_10003483_pt1 | contig 26037 bp, 23 predicted proteins | sample Cyp1metagenome_FD_92528 | JGI IMG/M metagenome (GOLD analysis project Ga0126342, IMG submission 92528) | Coral microbial communities from Lord Howe Island, Old Settlement Bay, Australia - Cyphastrea 1 metagenome | ecosystem: Host-associated > Invertebrates > Cnidaria > Coral ... | reverse complement strand
TGGGGGTACCCCCAGTCATCATCCATTTTAGATCATTTTACTCGGAGTTTCCTGTATAAACCATGCATTTTGCGGATCCCTTATTTATGGAAATACTCACATTGACCTTTTGGGATTTTGGATGATTTTGGGGTATTTTCAGACAAACCATTGATCAACTATTTTTAGATGGCTTTGTTGATTGATGTTTATTGGTTTGGAGTTGCACATGTTTAACCAAACCGTCAATCAACATCAATGATGGTTTAGTCCATGATCCCAATAAACCATTGATGTTTGATCTTTCAGTGGTTTATTGGGAATTATGACCTAAACCATCATTTTTCCGAGATACCAACTTGCATTTCAATTGATGGGAAAGCGGGCAAGTTTTCATGGCTCAAATGACGCCAGTTTGTGGATGGTGAAAACAAAACGTATGTTGTCATGGGGGGCCCAATATGGGAAAATGTTGAGGTTGTATTCGACCAGTTGGATATGTCAAGCATTTTCAGACATCGATGAATCCATATGATGGGTTGAAACAAGTAGAATCCTATGAAGTGAAATGTCTGTATGTGGCATTAGGGTTCAAGAAAGAAGCTGGAAACCGTACTCCATGTCAATGCCAGACAAGATTCTCATAGGAAAGATGAACAAGAACTGCCGCATTTGGCCAAATACATTCAAAGCAAGTGCCAAACGTGGGCATTCCCATGGTATTCCCTACAGCAGTGACTGTTGGCTTACAATCTCTGGGTTTGGAAGTGGTGCGTGGTATTTTGCCGAAGCCAAAAACGGGAACGGCAACTGGAACCCTAAAAAACCTGCTGTTGGGTTGCAAAAACCGACCATTTTCACCACATATACTGTGATGTCATATCCTCTGATAGTCAAAGATGTCAATGGACAATGTCCAATTCATAGATGATTTTCCCACTAAAGGCTCCATGTTCCGAAGGCTATTCCCAATAGTGTTGGTTATTGTTGGTTAGATATCCCATTTCTCAAGTATCTCCCAATTAGATTTTCGTTCAATCCCATTAAATCACCAATTTCCTAGAGATCATTGGGAATCATCATCAAAACTGTTAGTCACTGACGAACTCCATCATTTTTCAGAGGGGTAGGTAGGTATACCACCACCAACCAGCTATGTTCATCATAATCATTTATTCTCCCATGAGATCCCCTTCTGAATATCTCAAGCACGACCAAGCGCAGGCTGGATGAGACCGCTGCATCCATGGATGAAGAGAAGGTCATCCATAGTGACTGTTGGGATGACCATGGCACCATGGCATGGTTGTCGAATGGGCCATCGAATGGGGGGATGCCTGTAGTTACTGTAGAAACAAATGTGAAAACTTGTGAAAATCGGGATACTGATGATCATCAATGGATGTTGCCAAATGTCACAACCCGAAATGGGGTTCCTAAATATGCACCAGTTTGGTTTGTTCCATCAACATTTGACAACAAGTGTGTTCTTTTGCTGATCATGTATTGAGGCTATCTCATTAAATCATAAAAAAAACACAAGCACAAACAATCAACCATAAATGACAAACACTATTATTCATTAGATATTATATATAGATATAGATATATAGATATATATATATAGATATAGATATAATATAGATATTATTATATATATATAATTTATATATATACTCGTATATGTATTAAATGCCATAGATAAAAATGTCCAATCTCCGCCCCTGACTCCACCGATTTTTTTTGGGCAGGGTGCCATCTTGGTGCAAATGGAAGCGGAGAAAGGACACCTGCAGTGCCAGCTGCAACAGGCCCGGCGGATGGCGAGTTGAAAATCATCCAGACATCATCATAGGTAATAGATATTATATATAATATACTGTATTATATATATACATATATATATATATATCTGGGTAAATTATAACGACCTCACTGTTCTCCCTCACTGGAAATCATGGTTAGTAAGGGAAATGATCCCCAAATGGCCTTAATTCAGGTTAGTGAAATATTATAATTTACCCAGATATATAGATATGTGTGCAATACTGTACTAAAGAATGATTAATCACCAGAGACAATAGATATATGCAATATTAATAATGATTACTCACCATAGGGTAATAGACGAATAATGCTTAATATGGATGAGTTTTCCTATTTGCCATGAAACGTTACAAGTTTTGAAAATCATCCATAAACGGACCATGTTGCATGGCTGTGTTGAACTAGCAGATGGTAACGGGCTAAAGTTGCGATTCATGCGGTAAACCGGTAACCCAATACCATGCCATAAACCATCCCCGTTGTATGACCACTATTTTTGGGGAGGATTTCAAAAGATTTCAACCATCAAATCCTCTTATTTCAGATTTCTTATCTTACTGGTGCGTTTTACGCAGGGAATTTTCGGGAATGATCCATTTCATCACTAGTAATGTCATCATTCCAGCAACCCCCAGCAACCCATCCAGCAACCCTACGTTTAGCACGCACCAGTAAGTTATTCTTCCAAGGGTTTTACTGTTTCCGATTTTGGGGGCTAGAAATGGATTACCATTTTAGGAGCTGGGGGTGAAAATCGACCATGGAGACGTAGCGTTTTTGAACGTAGCGGCTGAGTGTGTTGCTTAAATGGTTTGTGTTTGGTGTGTAGAACATGACTCAGCATGTACTTCAAATTGGAATCAACAACCATTCGAATTGAAATGATGCGAAAAATGATAACGGACATCTGCGCCGACATTTAAGTGATTTTGCAGGGGGCCATAAAGGCTCCCTACACCCGGCAGTCCACTCGGATCGATGTTCATCGACTACATCCGACTGTAAAGGGGTATGGCTCAAGGTGACGCTAAAATTGGATGGTTTGGTACAATGTGGGGCCCCCCAGTGATGTTAGTTGGTTTATAATCCCCAGTAACTATAGTTATTTGATGTTATTTGCGTACCATAAACCATAGTTATTGGAGTTATTAACCAACTTAGCTATCGAACGGGGGGTCCCACTTTGTCAGTTTGGTACCAGGTAAATTCTGTGGGACATTGTGGGACGGGAATCCCAATTTTTGTTGGTGAAAGAATGATCTTTTTGAATCCAGATCCCAGCAAAACTTTGGTGCCTAAAACCATCCCATCTTTGGTGCCCATGATGACCCAAGTCAGCCGTGGAGGTGTCTCAAGAGCAGCTCCGCATGAGTGAAGAGAAGGCGATGGAGGATTTGACTGTCCAAGAGGATCTTTATGGCCATAGTGGTGTTTTTCTCGAATTTTATGGCGATAAACAAAGTGATGGACATGGAACATATCAGCAATAATTATCATAGTTTAATGTACTTCTCAGCACAGTTTGGTGGTATTTGATGATTTGATTTTCAGCTGTGGGATTGGATGATTTGACCAGTAACCTGGAGTCACCTAGGATTTGATGGTGATGTGCCCGCCAGCTAGCACTTTTGTTGGTGAGCCTACCATATGGCTGGTGATGTGCAACGACCATGCAGCGGAAGAAACCGCTTCAGGTTATTTTTGCGGGATGAGAAATGCACCCCTGTCCAAAAAAAATTCTCTGAAACATTGGGAAGCCGAAGAAACCGCTCAAAGCGATTGGGATTCCATGATCGGAAATGATCATTTTCATGATCATTTTCGTGATCAAAATGATGAAATCGGCATCAAGCTGAATTTCTTGCTCAAGATCTCCCTGTATCTTCGGTGCCACCAGAGCTTGAGTGCCTTTGTCGCCATGTGTTCGATGTGTTCGGTGCACTCGGCTGTGTCTGGCGAGGTGCTTGCGGTGGTGGAGGACTATGAAGGCAAAACTGCTCGAGAAATGAAGCGAATCCTAGCTGCCAAGCTTGGCATCACCAGATTTCGGCAGCGGATCATGTTGGATAACTCCGAACTTCAGGATGACACAACTCTTGGAGAAATGGCCAAGGTACAGCTCCTGCTCTTGGAATTTTGTGAACCTGACATGGAGGAAGATAAAAGGACTGATTCCGAATCTATGTGTTTGAGTTGTTCGATAATTATAGTGCTCAACCCGGATGTCTTGTTTAGATCATGTTGTTTTAAATTCCAATTCTAAAGTGGGACGATGATCCCAACACCTTCCAATATGTTCCATATGTTCCGTACTTTTTGACCAGCTCAAAGCAACCAACATCATGTTTTTTTCTAAAAATCACCATTCTCTCTATTTCGAAGATCCAGGAAGCATCTTTTGCATCATTTTGGGGGATAACCATGGATAACCAACCTTCATTTTTGGATTTTTTTGGACACCAAGCTGTTCTTTTGAAGGCGAAAAACCTGCCATAGGATGCTGGCTGCCTCCATGCCTCCCGCCGTCCTTGAGACGTTGCTGCTGCGTCCACGGGATCCTAACGTCAGGGACCCGCAGGGCGAAACGCCGCTGCACCGCAGGGCGTTCAACGGACACGCGCAGGCCATGCGCTTGTTGCTGGAGGCGAGTGCTACAGTGGATGCACGAGATGCGAGAACGCAAGGTTGGACACCGATGCTGGAAGGTGGTTTTAGTATGTTTTAGATTGTTTTAGTGGATTTGATTCATATTTTTTGGGGGGGATGTTCCTGATATTTGTTCCACATTTTTGGGCATGACGAGCCCCAACTGGACCAACCAGGATGCTTTTGGCAGCTTATAAAGGCCATGCCGAGTGTGTTGGTTTGTTGATCGAGGCAGGAGCCAACCCAGATTTAACCACGCTCGAGGGTGGCTCAGCACCACTGCACATGGCAGCACGCAGTGGCCATGTTGAAGTGGTTCGACTGCTGATTGCTGCTGGGGTGGACCGTGACAAAGCCAAAAGTGACGGTGGAGCAACACCGTTGCACATGGCAGCCGAGAAAGGCCATGTCAGTGTGGTTCACCTTCTGATTGCAGCTGGTGTTGATGTCAACAAGAAGAAAGAGGATGGAGCAACGCCCTTGGACAGCGTGGCTTGGAAGTGCAAGAACGAAGCCGCTAAACTCCAAGTAGCACACTTGCTGATTGAGGCTGGGGTTGTCATCGTAAAACCTGTGCCCAGAAGATTCGCTTTGTACGGTGCAGCCCTGCTTAACCAACATGACCTGCAGGCTGAGCTTTCTCCACAAAGTCAAAGGTGAATCCAAATCGAATGCGTCGACAAAGCTTCACGCCGAAAACTGCTGGCCCGGGGAGCAAGTATGTTTGCATGTTCATGTATGTTATTGTATGTTCAAAGATGTTTTTTCCCCAGCCACTAGGTGAGGTTCTCTAGACTTGAACAAGACATCCATGACACGAACGCACACACACTTGTCATCGCCAGCTTGTTTGCCAGCCTCCTCCAGGTCTACACAGCCACTCTATCGCGAGCTCGCCAGCTCTCTGGGCGCCGGACCCGAACACCATGCCAGATAAACTGCCAGATAAGCTGTCAGAGAGAATGCCAGATAGAATGTCAATTATTGTAAGATGGATTGCCAGATAGAATGTCAGAACAAATGTCAGATAGAATGCCAGACAGAATACCAGATAGAATGTGTCAGATAGAATGTCAGGAAATACGTCGGATTGAAGATATGCCAGATAAAAAGTGTCAACATTTATGCCGCGCTGGGGATCACTCGAAGTAAAGTTTGTCTTTTTTGACTGGTGGTTTCAAATGCTATATATTGACTGCTTAATGTGTGAAATATGGGGTGTCGCCTAAGAAATATGGGGTGAAATCATGGATCCTCTACCGACTGATGATATTCCCATGACATAGGAGGAACAACACATGCTGACCATGATAGGCATGTTTACCAGCAGCACCAGATTTTGTTGCACTGATTGCATTCCATTAGGTTTGTGTTTCCATCCATGTTTAAACCATTGAGTTATCCCAAGGATTTCGGGATATACTGTCAACCCTGGATTAATAAACCATGGATAACCATGGTTTATTAATTAGGGGGTACTCCTCCAATAGTCATTTCATCTAATACTGAAATGGTATCACCCCAATTAAACAGCCGTTGGGGGTTTATCAATACAGGGTTGGCATTAATATAGTTGCATTTGGTCAATTTGGACAACTAAATTAATGTACACCGATCATGTCTCAAAGAACTGCACATATGTCACTGGAATCTGCATCCCGCTGAACATAATATGTGTTTTTGTTTCCTAAAATTGGTGTGCCCCAAAACCATGTCCCATTCAAAGTTGCCAATCACTTGGATGGATGTTTGATGGTTAAATGTTATCACCCTAAACCCTGGAGGGTTCCTAAGCCATGGGGGTACCCCAATAGCTGGAAGGTTTCTAATGGAAAATCCCACCTCAAGAGTGGATGATTTGGGGATTATACTATGACTTTGGAAACCCCTACATATATATATATATATATATATTTATATTTGGACTTGTTAAATCCTTATATTTCACCACAGTTAAGGCTGGTGGAATTTTCTTGCGACAGGTGATCCTGGCTGAAGGACAGGCGAGCGAGATGGCCAAGGCCAGATCCAAACACCATCGATGGGTGGTTGGGGTGATTGAACCGCAGAAAATGCCTGGTACAACATGAAAAACACATGGTAAAACCATGACTGGTTGGTGGTTTCAAACATGTTTTGTTTCCCATTTCATATATGGGATAATCCTTCCCATTGACTTTCATATTTTTCAAGATGGTTAAAACCACCAACCAGATGAAAAATGGTAATGAGCCCTCAAAGATCGGAGTTTCGCCAGAATCCTGAAATGTGACATGTTATGGGATTGAAGTTTTTGCCAACGGGCGGCGGCAGCCACGTTTGAGTCAACCCAACTTGGATCGTTTGATGGGAATCCTTGGTACCAGAATTTTTCGGCAGATGTTGAAAACTTCATTTTTTTTCAATGTGGCCTGCCATGTGGCCTGCCATGTGGCCTGCCATGTGTTTGCCTTTTTTAACTGTATAAAAAATGCCAAATGAAAAAAACGAGTCGACTTTCTTTCTCCGAGATGCAATATTTGATGGCAAGATTCATGGCCAGGACAGGTGCCAACCGCCAACCTTGACAGAGTCACACCATCTTGTGATCAATTTGTGGTTTCAAGATGTTTCAAGTACAGTATCCAATGTGTTGTTAATGGTTTTTAGCATCGTTTTATTCAGATTTGAATTTCTCCCAGATCCAAAGTGACTACCCGAAAAGTCACCCCTCTCGGCTGGTCACCCCCCAGGCTTCCCACAGTTCCCGCAAGGCACACGAGACCTGGGGTGCAGCATTCAGCCGTGAACTTCACGCCTCAAGGGAATTGCAGAAGACCGAGGTCGGCGGAGAAGGGGATGATGAGTTTGATATGTTTGATATGTTTGATATGTTGATGAGCTGCGCATGTTGATGGGTTTCTCTGAATCGCCGGGAAAAAGATGTCAGATTTACGTAGATGAGGCTCAAACTCGTTGAAGCTCGAACCTTTTAAAACACATCCAACAGATCGTCAAATTCACCCATGGTGCGGGTCCATTGATACCCCATTGTGTGTGTCGCCATAGCCATCAATCAGGCCTCCCGTCTGCGGAACTTGGTGCAGACCATGTCAGAAAGGCGTTGGTGGGGACATGGTTTGCCCCAGATGACATCGATGTTGGTGGGGACAAAACGTGCGTCATTATAGTGTTTGAACATCTGGAATTTCATGAAGACAGGCTTGGTGTATGTTTCAAGTTTGTTGGTCTCCAAACCCACCTAGATGAATTGGGATCCAAATTTGTTGTTGTTGTTGTTGTTGTGGTGGTGTTTCGGGGGTGCATCCAAGACCAAGCACTAAGTTTGGTCATTGTCGGTTTCATTTCCCAGATCATCCATGTATAATATATATCATCTAACATATCAAAATTGGAACACAGATCAAGTGACGCAAGTTTCTGCTTCTATAGATATGTCATAGACCCTGCGTTGCGTTTTCTTAGAAACTGGATCTCCCCCTCCTCGGGGAAACCGATGCGAACCTGCAGGACCCAAGCCTCTGAGTGGCAAACATCATTGCTTCAGGCTACCGACTCTGCCGGCACATTCAAAAACCGAACGTGGCAGGATGATCCCCAATTAGACAACAATGTTTGATCACCGACGAGAACTTTTTTGGGGTCGCCTTTTGGCTGGGCACCCTCAGGAGAATTAGGTGAGTCTTGACCAGCAGTTTGGAGCACGCAGCCTGTTGAGAGCAATTTGACCGCTTGATTTTCCAGGCTTCCCTTACATCCCAAAAACCTCAAACGATTTACATCGATTTACATATCATTAAAAATCTTGAGCAACTGGGGCGAAGGCTGGAAGTATTGCCACTGTGATTTTCCTCACACAAATCATCTAATACTATGCTTAGATTTGTGGAATCATAAATCATGTTCCAAACCACCAACGAGATTATATTTCCGATTATTAACCATAGATTAACCATAGATAGAATGGTATAATAACATATGCAACTGGGGGTGTGGTTTTCAGCCGACTGAATAATCCATCCTACTCAGGTCTCCTGAGATGATCATGGAATGTTTTTTGGTGAGGCCGAATTGGCCATTTTGCAAGAGCATTTGGATCCGCAACCCACTCGTGGAGTTCCGGGAACCCAGATGAACCCAGTTGAACCCAGCTGAACCGTAGTTGAACCCAGTTCACCAATGGGGTGCTGAAAGCCATGTCAGTGTATCACTGGTGGTGACTGGAACATGGCTATAAAATGATTTTCCATAAAAAGTTGGGAAATGATCATCATCCCAACTGTTACTCACTCACTTTCACTCCATCATTTTTCAGAGGGGTAGGTAGCTATACCACCAACCAGATTTGGTCTGGCGATTTCTGGCGATTTCTGGCAGAGGTTTCAGTTTATCACTTGCTGCTAGCGGGATCAACGGGATGAGAGATGATCAATCTGAAAGCCATAGTCTTGGCGAAAAGAAGGCTATGGGATGACATAACTGTGAAGCTGAAAAGGACCAGTGAGCAGATCTCAGTGACTCAGTGATGTTTTCTTGAAGTTACACATGTTTACACAATCCTATATTTTATTCCTTTATTGCTACCTTGGGCTACAGTTTTTGTCGAGTGACCCAAGTCGCACGACGATCTCAGCTGTGATCACTGGGGTATATCTATGGTTTTGACCACCAATCCCCAGTGACCATCAATAATGTGGAATAAAGATGATAAAGTGGTTATTGGCAAAGTCATTCTATTGTACCACCAGCTATTTCTTCCGATTTTACCACCAATCTCACCCTGTTGGTTGGCTATGCGAATGTTACCAACCTACCCACAAAAGTCGTGCCAACACCAAGGTGCAAACGCCCTCAGCAGTTCAAGGTGCTGATTTTTGGTTCCATGGAAAATCCAGGAGGGCTGGTAAATGATGGTAAATGCACATCTTTGAAACCACCCCTATGGTTAAAAATTGTGGTGGTTCAAACATGTTCATCAAAATCTCACCTCAACATATTGTGAACATATTGAACACAGAACACGAACCCCACACAATTCACATGTTATTCGGGAGACGAACGAACTGTGCTGTGGCCAGGCATTGCGCCATCCATCGCTTGCAAGCCACAACTATCCCACACCAACTATACAATTACTGTATACATTTAATTCTGTATACGTATAATATACGGTAACGACATTTAAGTATGTGGAGGGCGGGCCAGACCGCAAGGCCCCGGAGGTAGTATGAAATACCAGTTCGTATATTTATATAAATGTACTTACCGCATGAATAAATGAATTAGATTCCGTATGTTTAAATGGCCGGGCGGGCCAAGGAAAACCTTCCCAGAGGTAGTCTAAAATACCATGATATATACATGTATATATATATACAATCACATAATATATATATATATATAACATATAATTTAATATATATATATACACAATCACATAATATATATATATAACATATAATTTATATATATAATATCAATATATACACATCATGTATCATACATATATAGTTGTTTTAACCTATCGGCAGATTTCACCCTCCAGTCTTTGGGCGTTCCGTTGCCACGCAGGTTCCGTGTCCTGCGTCGCTTCGGTGAGTGGAAGCGATCCATCCTCGCCCAACCGGAAAGCTTCCAGCACCGAGGAGCGCTCAGCGTTAGCGCAGCGTTACGCGTTTCACGCGTTTCGGTTGGCTGGAAAAGCTCCAGGAATGTGGGGGGTACCCTCTGGTAAACATACAAAAAACTATCTATGGAAAATCACCATTTTTAATGGGAAAACTCACTATTTCTATGGCCATTTTCAATAGCTACGTTAAATTACCAGAGGGTATGCATTAAACATGATTAAAGTAAGGACTATGCTTCGAAAACATATTCTCTAAGCATGAAAATCGTGAAAAACACGTGAACATTGCTACCTTTATTGGTATGTGTCCAAAAACAATCTTGGGTCAACACTATCCGCACCTCCAGAAACAACAGGGATATACAACCGCACAGATGTGTGGGTTAGTATGTCTCATCATAAGATCCTCAAACATGTTCGATCTTGTATATATATATATATGGTTGTCTCATCAATTTCCCTACTATCCCGGAATGGTTTGAACAAAATCTACAGTAAAATAGTAAATCCCCCATATTTGATGTAGATTTTCCCATCAACCAACCTATTGGGTCTGAGGAGATGAATCGCAATGGATGTCCCGAAGGAAAGCGTCTGGATGGCGATGTGAGGGGGCCTAGCGGCTCGGAAAAGCTATGGAAAAAGCCATGGAATTTCGATGGAACATCAGAAAACCTGTGAAAAATGGATGGAAAACCTATGAACTTGTGAAGAACCGTTTGATACCATAAACATCCACAAACACTAATCATAATGTGCCCAAAAGGGATCGGGCTGCAATAGCGGTGGAATGCTATATTATGCAAATAGATGTAGTGAACATATAGATAGATTAGCTATCCAACCTGAGTTTGGGGGTTTACTTGGTGCTGAACCAGCTTCAATCACCAGGATCTGAATAAAAGACTCATGAGTCAACCAGCTGCGGCATGTCTGCAGATTCTAACCAGTACCCGGTAAATAAACAGTTCGTTTTTGGAAAATAACCCCTGGCAGGGTCTGCTCGATGACCCAGGCGCAGACTGAGACGGAGCCGGAAGGCGAGACGACGCTGCCAGAGGCGGACAGGGTCAAGGTTTGGCCTCAGAAAAGCCATAGAATGTTGCCATTTTTGTGCAGCAATATATATATAATAAAAAATAATATAATATATATATATATAATATATATATATAATATAATATATATAATATAATCTATATAATTATATAATATATGTATACATATAATATATTATGTATATATTCGAATATGTATATATATATATATATTACCAGAAGTTGGTGAGAATTGAGCCATGTTTCACCAGAAATGCTGCTATATTTGATCAACTTTACTGCTATATTGAGCCAGGCAGGCCAGCGAGCCGCCTACGAGCCACCCAACCCCACCTTGCTAAGGCATGGCGGGGGTTGGGATCATGGGTTTACCATGGTTTACCTTGGGGTTTTGTTTGTTGTTTGAGGTGATGGTTTAGCAGAAAATCAGCCATTTGGGGAGTCTATGTTTAACAGAAAATCAGCCATTTGGGGAGTCTATGTATAGGGAATATTGCTGAATATTGTTCATATTTTTGGGGGACCCCTTGTTGGGAAATCTAAGTTTATGAGACCCTTGATGCTGTGATGTCTCCCGATTGGACACAGGAGTCTTCCTGGAATGTTTCGAGCTCAGCCTGGAATTGAGAGGATTTGAACTGTTGGGAACACTTGGGTGCTTTGGTGACTGTGTGACAATCAACTATTATATAATGATTACAATGTAACCTACATAGGTTTATTCTTTGTTTTGATTATGTACAAAGTTATGCTTTGTTCTTGTGGTTAAGACCAACCGATACCATCTGTCTTGAGATCTGACGTTATCTTGAGGGGGAGAAAGGATGAATCCATGTCTCATCCCCTTTTTGGGAATGTATACCGCTGAGAAAACAAGGCTTTCGGCCAACATTTTTGTAGTATCGGAATCCCGAATCTTGAGCGACACACATGATTGCTTTTGAAGCAAAGAAACCAATAAGCTGTGATGTCTCCCATATGAATTCAGCTTCAACGGCAATTACAGAAGCAAACATTGGAACCTCATTATCTAAAGACATGTGACATAGATTAAAATGTATACGGGAATCAACGGTGTGAACCACCTTAAACTTTCATGGAGACGACATCAGCCTATCGGTTTTCCGCACGGCTGAAATCGTTCCATTCAGGTGGTCCTCTCCTTCTTTCAAGGACATCAAAACCACGGAGCGATGTCAGGCCATGGGGATCCAGTGGGGCCCAGTGGGGATAGGGGATATGTACGACGTCATGGGAATATATGGATAATCCATGGTTTGGTATATGGATAATCTATGGTTTGGTATCAACTGGGATATTAATGATTAATAATGGGTAATATATCGTTTAATGGGATATCAACTGGGAGTATGGGATAATGGGATACCCTCTGGTAATGACTAACAGTTTGCTATTGAAAATGAACCATAGAAATAGTGGATTTACCCATTGAAAACGGTGGATCTTTCCATAGTTATATGTATGTTTACCAGAGGGTAGATGGATATAGTCCATGAACTACAATGGTTATGTTCTTTGGGTATGAGCTGTTAAACATGGGGTGTTTTAAATCAACAAGGGGGAGTTAAACCAGCTAAAGATAGGCTTCAACTTGGGGTGATCATTCACCAATCCCACCATCATCGGGAACTTTTCGTCACTTACATCCTCATGGTTCTTGATTACACAACCAGTTGGTTGGTGTTTGTTTCTTCCATCCTTTTCGAGATGATAATTACTACTGACTTTTGGGGTTTTCAAGGGGACTTGAATCACCAACCAGCAAGCCATGAAGTTCTGATCCATGTTGGTTTTGACAACAACATGTCATACCCAAAAAATGGTTTGGAACTCATCACTTCTCCATACTTCCCCCATTTTAAAGGCACGGATTCTCAGTGCATCTTTGGTATTTTGGTCAGGAGACTTCCGCCGAGTCGGAGACTCAGATTTTGGCTATGATTGGCCCATCAAGTATGAGGAAGATTCAGCATGAAGATGATGATATTAGATGATTTGATGGGCCAACTAATATTGATATTAGTATAATATAATATAATATAACATGATATAATATGATATAATATAATATAATATTACCATATTAATATTAGTTGATGGGCCAGAATATTGGACATCAACTAATATGATGATATTGTATTGTCGAAAATATATGGTTGGAACTTGTATATCTTACAGCGTGTGTGTTGGCTTTGTGTGGAAATCAGCCAGCCACCCATCATGGCTGTTTTGCCGTTGATCGCTTAGACGTAAAATGCATTGATTTTTTGATGATGCTTTAGGAACCAGATGGCATTGGAACACATTTTTTCCATATGGGAAATCATCAATGCTTATAACTATCTAATGTTTTGATGAACCAATGTTGCACAAACACTTAGTATCTCCGGGTGTGGTGATGTTCCAGCATGCTGTGCCACTGTTTATCAGATGATCATCTGTGATCATGGCCAGTTGCCTCTTCACTCCCTGTAGCTGGCCTTTCAATCCGAGGCACTTTCAAGAAGCAGTGCTGAAAACGACTTGAATCGCAGATGTCATCACATATCACACAAGGTGCGGTGGGTCTTATGGCGAAAAGAAGGATTTCATACAGTTTGCCTGGACACTAGCAATTCGGGAGATGCCAAAGTTGATGAAAGGGGCAACTTGCGGGGCCTTATAGACTCCTGCGTCACTGGCAGTTTCATATTGGTACATTTCTTGATACAGCTTGCTCTGCTATTTTCCGGTTGACCGGGTGATTTGTTCCAGGTGATCAATACGATGGACGTCATCAATTTCAGCAAAGTGATCTGAGAATTGTTGCCGCAGAAATGCCAAGAGAATTCATTTATTGAGCGTGACCCTCAGTATGTTTGGTGGCAGGTGCCAATGTTGATACTGAGGTGTCTCAAAGTTTGTCCCATGCCAAATCTGCCAATATCGTATGCCGTATGATATGTTATGCATTGTCAAGAACCAACAAAAATTTGTCTGTAACTTACCCAACGTGGTAACACTTTAATGACCAACATGATTTTCGTCAAGGTTTGCAAGACCAGACGTGGTAGATTTAGGACAGTTTGATCATTGGGATCACAACAGTATTACCACATTACCATTTGGTTATTTAACATAGCCATGGAAAATCCCTTATAAATTGAGGTTTCTAGCTGGGAAAATCATCTATTTCTATGGGCCATCTATACCATGGCTATGTTAGTCATAACCAGAGGGTACTATTTCTTACTCTCGAATTGCTATTCAATGCTGAGAGTCAGCCAATTCGATTGCAGCACGGAACTCTTCCTCAGCTGGCAAGCGCGCTTTCACTAGCAGAGCCTCGTCTTGCCATGCTGTGACACAAAGTAGCACTCAAGTTCCCGAGGAATGACAATGTGTTGATTAAAACGATAGGAACCGATAGGACTATCCGAAACTGAGGAGATCCCTACACCCTGACACGTGTCTTTTCGGTATCTCCATGTTTTTTCAAAGATGTCCGATCGTTCAGATTCCAAGAGTTGGAGCATCATCCAGGCGTGCTACGTCGTAGCGACAACGGTCGGTTGATGGACATGTTTTTTCTGCTCCAGAAAAAAAGGCCATGCCAACTGCAGCTGGAGGATGGTGAAGAAGGAGTGAATGGTAGTACATAATGGATAGTAATGGTGAATACAGGGTGATAGTAATGGTGAATACGGGGTGCACTTGGAATGCTTTGGAAAACCACTTGTTTTCCTGCAGTATGTTGCTTGTCCAGCAGGAAAAGTTTCTGGTCCTGTTGTTTAAACTTGAATGTGGGCGCATATCGACTGCCTGGACGGTTTTGAGGATTTTTGGGAGGAACTCGACATTCACTAAACTGTGAACTGTTTTGGAAAACCACAAACAACTTGGTCTACTTACCGTCCTTTCATAAAAAAACAGCTACAATTGAGATCAATGAAGCAGAATGACAGTTTTCAAAACATCAAGATAATCATCAAGATGGTACATTGTACATATTTTTTTCGTCCCACATCCTACGTATTGATCGCCATATATCGCCATGGCCGCGATGAGAGCAGCATTGCGCCGTGCCACCCCTGCGCTGGCTGCTTCTGGGTCCAACGGTCCAACATGGAGTTTCTACAACGCCAGCGGCGTTGTTCACAAACGGTCAATCCATGGGTCCATCTATACCCTCTGGTCATTTAACAGTTTGCCATGGTATAGATGGCCCATAGAAATAGATGGTTTACCATGGTTTACCGTTCTTAAACAGGGTGGATCTTTCCAGGGCTATGTTGAATAACCAGATGGTACTACAAACGGATGGTGAAACCCAGGGGGTTCAGTTTTAACATGTTTTAACCATCCATTTTTGAGGTCTTTCTTGTAGTGTTCGTACTGTCAATCTCTGGAACAGAGCAACTTTTGGGAGCTAGAAGTACCCATCAAGTTCGTGACTAGTGGATCATGATCATCTGGAGAATTGAATCATTTTAATAACTGGTTGGTGGTTTGGACCATGGCTTTAAAATGACTTTCCATAAAAAGTTGGGAATTTCCATCATCCCAACTGACGATCCTCACTCCATCATTTTTCAGAGGGGTAGGTAGCTATACCACCAACCAGATGATTATGAACCATCATTAAGCATATAAAAACCATATATAATAACCATATAATAACCATCATTATTAACCATCATTATTAACCACCATTATTAACCACCATTATTAACCATCGTTATTAACCACATATATTCACCTCTGGACCACCAAGCAGCCACCAAGTCATCAACCAGGGCAGCCACCAAGGCTACTGCTGCCCTGGTGAAACTCCAAACGTTGGATCGTTCCTGGGAATCGCTGGTGGTTTTTTTGGCAGATCTCCATAGGAATCCAATGGCAGGGAGCAAAACACAAGGTCCGTAGGTCCATGCAGACATAGGAAACTGGTGAAATGAGATTGTTTGATGATAGTTTGATAGTTATTCTATGTTATTGTTTGATGATCATGTTCAAATGTTCAAGCATTTTTGGCATGCGGTATAAGACATTAAGTGAAACAAGGGGGTATGAGGTCAAAGTATGGAAAGATGGGAGCAACAAAATGGGCATCTGCGAAATTGACAACCCCACCCGAGTTGGTCCGTGATGTTTGGACACCTTCTGCATGCCACGTCAATGTCTAAAACGTTGATTCTTTCAATGCACGGGATCGCATCAATAGCACATCAATATTACATCAATAAATACACAATAGTAATTAGTAATACCATATATACATACATCAATAGTAACTCTATGTTATAAAAATAATATACTTACATTTATACTAACGTATAATAACATATTTGTAGTCGCAATTTTATACTTGGGCACAAGCACCAGGCAAAGACTTCGCGCCCAGCAGATGTTCCGACTCGCTCGAGGCCGGATGACCAATGGAAAACACTGGGAAAGTAGGATTTTTCATCAATGGTATTTTCAATGTGAACACCAATGGGTATATCAATGATATATGACATTAATGATAAATGGGTATATCAGTGGTATAATCAATGATATTATTTTGGTATATTCAATAAATGGTATAATCAATGGTATTTCATGGCTATATCAATGATATATGATATGGTCTATGAAACAAATTATTCAGTATATCATACATCAATTCCATGTCATATTCAATTATATGATTACGGGTATATTTCATATCAATTATATAATGGGTACATCTATATGGTATAATGGGTATAATGTGTATAAATCAATGGCTTATTCATCAATTTTACCATAGATGGTATAATGAAATACCAGAGGGTATAATGAATAAATATGAATAATATACCCTCTGCTAAACGACTTCAACATTGCGTTTGGCACAGAGCGCTTTTGTTGCCCTCATCCAGGTTTGTTGAAATCTCACTGGCTCTTTCTTGCCATAAACGGCAAAGTATGGAATCACCAAGAGACTACCGCATCTTTGCAGGACACATCAGAATATACTCAATGCTTGTACTCAAAAAAAAACATGTCCCCCAGCTCATCAGTCCACGTTATTTTGTGACATACACTATACTTAAGTTTCTCAGCTGCCCTCACCTGAAAATTTCAAACCGGCCAGTTCGCAGCGCGTGAACTTCTGCGTGAAACCGTGCAGTGTCCTGGCGGCGAGGGAGACTCCAGTGGAGACCCATTCGATAAATCATCATGTCTAATCGGTAAATCATCTTTAAATATAGCCATGATAAATCATCTATATTAATGGTAAAAGTCTATAAATCACTATAGTAAATCGTCGATTTCGGTTCGTCTTTTTTAATGGTGTTTTAAGCCCTAAAGATATCGGGACAACGGGATTTCGAATGGATTCTCCGGTGAATTGATGTTCATCCATTTTCGCTATGTTAGATTAACGGGATGCCATGTTTGGCAAACTACCCCTAGTTTCCCCAATGTTTTGATCAGTTGTCACCAGAAAATCATGGACCAATCCATGGATTGTTCAAAAAAAACACATTCTGATAGAGATGAAAGGGGAAACTGGGATGAGTCAATGGGCCAAAGTCACATGACCCTGACTTTTGGTTGTTGACTCCTAAAAAATCCTAGAATTTCATCATATGAAAACAGGTGTCAAGTGAAATTCACAACAGCAGTTGTTTTTTGGTGTCTCCTACAGTCACAAATCCCTCGTTTTTTACCTGAGGTTTGCCGAGCTCAACGGTCTGTTGTATGGCTTGAAGGCCAGCATGATCATGATACCGTGATTCGTTGTGGTGGAAGGTCAAGTTTCATTGGGAGCCACCAATGACTAAGGATTTTTCGGTCACGGTTCTGGGTTTAGTAATACATCCGATGGGATCTTTGATTTGTTCGTTGTACCCTCTGGTAATTTAACGTAGCTATGGAAAATCACCATGTTCAATGGGTAAATCGACCATAAATGGTCATTTTCAATAGCTATTTTGACATAACCAGAGGGTACCCAAGGTGAAAAACCATGTTTTACCCGTGGTTTCTTCCAAGGCTTTGGCTTTTTTTGGATCCAGTTGGTTCATGGCCCATCTCTGCTATGGCTCCAGTTGCTGTCCGAAAAACATACGACCGACCCGCTTGGGAGAGCCAAAAATCTATGTCTAGACATAGATGAATCACTTAGACATTAAAATTGCTATATAGCTGATGGTTTCAAATTTCAAAGACTTCCCACCTTTCATTCAACACTTCAGCCCACAATTCATTCCTTTAATTGGAAGCTTCAGAAAAGTGGCAGTAAACCTACCCGTCACAGGCCCTACAACAGCCCCCAGCCATCACCAACCCCCCATCCAACCGCTGCTTGGGACTCAGCTGCGCACAACCGCGGTCGCCTTTTTTCGATGGCGGTGGTGCAAGCAGTGAAGAGTTCCGTTTCGAACGTCAAAGTCTTGGCACAGAAAACGGCCGAACTGCCGGAACTCATCGAAGATGCCTGTCGTAGGCCGAAATGCCTGGTGGACATGGGAAGGGGAATGGGATGGAAAAGGAATTTATTGGAACATGTCATGCGTATTGTGCGGTTTAGGGGCAACGTCGTTGGAAGATTGTCGGGGAGACTTTAATTCCTGATATTTATCTGGTTGGTGGTTTGGAACATGTTTTATAACTTTCCATATATTGGGAATAATAATCATCCCAATTGACGAACTCCATCATTTTTCAGAGGGGTAGGGCTCAACCACCAACCAGTTATGTTTAAGCGACGAAAAAATAGATGAATTTGGTCTCCCTGAATTGGCATTGTCATGAGACCCCAACCTTCCAGTTACCTTATAGGGACGGCTAATCACTTCAGTTACCCGTGTGGATATGGGGGTTTCCATGGTCATGGGGGTACTCCCATAGCTGGATGATTATTTTATGGAAAATCAATCTATAAATGGATGATAGCTAGGGGTACCCCTCATTTGTGGAACCCTCCATAGACATTTAACAGCTCAAGATAGAGCCCTGAATTCGTGCGGCGGAAATCAGGCAGTTGGATCGACCCGACCTGTCGAAGATGCGGCTACATAGAGAGCTGGGCTCCATCGAAGATATCCTGATGATGGAGCGCCGGGGTTGGGTGATCCACTTTGGGCCCACTATGGCCATGGTGAGATGTTGATAGATGTTGGATATGGAAAAACTCCAAGGGTTGGAACCCAAAGAGATGACTCGACACAAGTTGCGGGTGCCTCTCGAAACTGCCAAGATCAGCAATTCACAGTGTGTGGGATTTTAAGTCATGATCAATAATTATGACAATCATGCCAATCCTAACAGAAACGATTGGATCAGCCAATTTGATGGTGAATGCTTCTCTTCTGCTACCATCCAATCAACTCAGTTTTTTTTGGGGGGGAACATCCCACATCCAACCAGAAACCGCCTGCGGCCGCGGCCGTCACCAGGAGCCCCCCAAAGAAGTGCCAGACGAGCAAATTTGGCAGGCCTTTACTGAAGGCGTCGGCGGAAATCCCGTGGGATGGCCAGATGTGAATGGATGGACAACATGAATTCGTGCCAAAACTGGGACCTAGCTTTTGAGCCATATATGATCATAATTGATCATATGAATCATATGGAAATCATTGTTGTTTGTTGCTAGAAAAATGTGGTGAAAACCTTTCCTCTACCGGGATTGTTCACTGCACTGTCACATGACCAGATGACCAGATGGTCGAATTGAGTATGACCAGATCTTGGCACAGCCAATTTTGACTCACTCTCCTGTACAAAAATTGCTGGTTGATCTGCAGATTTTCAGGGTTCTTCAGCTCCGAACATGACAATTGTTTCAGCTGTGCGTCTTTCTTTTTCTCATGGTCTTGCAGATTGTCAAGCTTGCAAACTTTGTCGCCTTCATCAGCATGTAGGTGTCCTTTTTTTCCAACCAAGATGGATCACTGCAAGAATTTCCATGCCAATATGCCAGGTGTGCTTGGAAATCTCAAATTTCTGGATAAAGAAGTGTTGGAGCCTGAGAGATCCCCAAAGGTTGGACATCCGGCACCGTGGCGTCTTTTTTTTGTCTGTCACATAGAGAAGGCAATGAATTTTCACGGTTACTTCCGCGAGATGTGAACAAAAAGCTTACCATTTTATGTTACCAAGTCACCAGAGAATTTGACTGCAAGATGATGAGCCACTAGCCTCAACCATCGGACTGCACCCTTGCCCTGGCGCTGCGTGCAGTGGCCTGAATCATCACTTGCAAAGTGGATCTGAAGATGAATCAATGTTCACCATTCACCATGTGTTATTGCTTGCATCTCCATTTTTGCTGCGTTGATCCACTGATGAAGGCTTTCTATTTCAGGGTGATATATTCTGGACATCTATTGTGAATCCTAAAACATGGCTTTGCAAAAGGACTTTATTGCACATGGCAAGAACAATAGGCAGTCCCAACTGTTCTACAGGCTGATTGAAAATCCATGCCCCTTACCATCTGGTTATTTAACAGTTTGCCATGGAAAATCACAATTTTTAAGAACGGTAAACCATCTATTTCGATTAGGGCCATCTATACCATGGCGACATCAATACTCCACCATGACTTGGCCTTAGATATTTGATCTCAATCAGACGTTTTGGGTGCACCATGGCACTTCACCCCAGCGATCTGCAGAAATCCCAGGTGTTGTGTGATCTCGATCGGCGCGTGTGCGCTGGCGACGGTACTCTTTACGATCTTGGAAGCGAGTGGACAGATCCAGGCGCGACAAAGCAGAGACACGCCGACAAATTCATGGGATATACCCTCTGGTAAACTAACATAGCTATTAAAAATTGCCTATTTATAGTGGATCTTCCCATCAAAAATGGTGATTTTCCATAGTTTTTTGTATGTTTACCGGAGGGTAGCAACCAAAATTACTGCGGTAGGAGAAATGAGGTTTTGAACCAGCAAAATTTGGATGCCCGATTTTCATCCCACACATAACCTCAAAATTGATAGGTTCGAGGATAAAGAGTCGTCAATGATGGGACGATGTAAGATTTAACCTGGGCTCCAAAATACACCGAAAGTAACACCAATATGTGGTGTAGAATCTATGTACATGTTATGCGAATCTAGATTTGGAGAAATTCACATGTTTAAGATGTTTAAGTATAGTTGCCCAAATGGATCTTGATGTTTCATATGTAATATTTGCGATATGTATTCTATTTACACCCGATTTTGTTCATCCCAACATCCAGCCAGCAGGTGGACGCGACCTATTTTTTGGTGCTAGTCCTCTGATTTCTCATTAGTGTGGCGCCCCAGAGACCGTCCAATAGATGGTCCAATGGTGCAGGATGTCGCTTTGCGAACTGGAAAATTCCGATTTTGTTGGTAAATCATGATGTTTATCATCTAGAAATATGGCATGTTCATGGATTTTCCACAGCAAAATGTATAAACTGTTAAATTGCCAAAGGGTAAATCCAAAAATTTGATTTTATCAGTGGGTCTTCAGCCATTTGTCGAGTATCTCTTAGGCCATTTAGAAGAGTTTGATGATTAAACCCTTATTTTGTCTGTCCAATACCCAGGAATCATATTTTTTTATGTGCTTTTATCAATGCCACTTATTTTGTGTTATTTTTACGTTGTCACCCCCTGTTTCATTGCCCCTGTTGTTGCTTAGATCCTCAAATCCCTAGGATTTATGGAGTTTATTTTGATAAAAAATATGGAGTTTATTGTGATTTATTATGGTTTTTTACAGTTAATGATGGTTTTTCCTACCCGGAATTATCCCCATCAAAATGTGTTTCTTTTGACCTATCTTAAGACCGGTCTCTGCCAAGGTCTTCTAGGGGCCTTTGTCATCAAAATGATCGGACTGGTCACTTGCCTGGCTGGGGAAAAAACACCAGGTTCGCCTCGGAAGCAGATACCTTTTGCTAGTAAGATGGTACTCACCCATCAAGATGTGTTTATTAACCTTTGGTGTTTAACATATTTTAATATTAGCATCATACTGAAATACTTATTGCATTGTTTCAGGTAGGCAAGTTCTACCCCTATTGATATTTGAAGTGTGCAGAGGTAAATCCTCCATTCACAGGGTGGACCACGATACATAGACCTTTACTACGCGTGTTTTTCAAAGGTCCAAACGTGGCTGTAGGATCCACATGCAATCAGTAGAGTAAGTGGTTCGTAACAGTTCCGTGGAAAATTCCAGGAACTGCTGGACGTTTGAATCGACATGGTGCTTTCATACATCAGATACCATAGTGACATCATATTACAGCCCCCATCATTCTTGTTCGTCTAGATAATCCTATGTCTTTTTTCTGTTTTTTCTTGAAGACACCCCAATTCCTCATGGTTGAATTCCCATTTGTGTATATTTTGTCAGGTTTTGTACCCCGACTTTCATGGTGGAAGCTCATGGAAGCTCCATTTTGATGGTGCCTTTTCGATCATCCGCAAAATCCAGGTCCTTTTCGATGCGTTCACCTGGGATTTGGTGTACAAGATGAATGATCCTTGGCTAGAGCAAGCATAAAATATCTGGATATGGGTATGTTTTTCTCAAAGGCTCAAATGATCGCATATTCTGCTCATTTGTTACAAGTACTCATACCCATATCATCTCATATCATCTCTCTTTGCTTTGGTGATTGCATGTGGGTAAAAAGGCAGCAACATGGGACAAACAAAACAAACAAAACGTCAACAAGAACTCTTCTTCTTTTTCCTCCCCCCAAAAAAACCGAACACGTTTGAAAGGTTAATTAATGTGAATTAATGCTGAGAGACATCTTGGAACCTCGCACTCCGACGGTTGGGAAGACGTAAGATGGTGGAAAAGCTTGCGCCTGAGGAAAAACTTAGAAAGGCGGACGAAAAGAGGACCATTTTCGTTCACTACAGCGTCTCTGGATGTCGCAGTCTCAGTGGTTTCCGAATCTGACTCCAAAGGACGAAGATTAATGGTTGGTGATACAACAATCGTTGAAAATCAACGAAACATATAAGAATCACTTGACATTTTACCAACGGCATTTAAATTCAGGATTCCATACAGCGAAGTTGGAAGGGTAATTCCTCATTGTGTCGGGGATTGCTGGGATTAGAAGTGGATATTGATGATTCCAGCATAGAGTTGATACCAACATCCTGGAAAATGGACAGATAAAGATATCATCCTGGAATTGATGATCTCTTACCACTCTCTCCAATCTCTTACCACCCGTTCCAATCATTGTTTTCATTCTTTCTCTGAAACCCTTTTGTCAAAAGAGTATGTGTGCGCTGAATAAATAGTTGAGTGGATATATTGTTTGTTGAGTTCCTTTGGCGAATACCAAGCTTGTTCGAACTCAACCTGATCAGTCACCAAATCAGTTTAATTACTTTTATACGGATCATACGTTGATGTACTTTGCATATGCCTTTTGAATGGTCACATTTTGGTCATGTTGATTGATGTAACATCTGATAGACGACCTCAAGCCCTTCCCAGGGATCAATGCTGAGCGCGTGCTTCAGATTTGGGGTTTCTTGGCAGGGCAAGCGCCACGTTCTGAGGGGTCAACTGCACGGTTCTTGAGTGGTATGTTGAGGATCACTGTTGGGAAATCCAACCCTGATTGTGAACCAACAAAAAAACATGGCATGCTTCCAGTTGCGGATTCCGCAACTTAAGATATTGTGGAAGATTACCCTCAGAATGTGAGATTTGCCCATTTCCACCTTGTTCCAGGTGCAATTCTTTGCCAGCACTTGCTGTATCCCAAAAATGGACCGGGTGTAGAGGTAACAGTGGGTAATCATGATATACAACCATTGTCCGTTTCTGTAGAGGAATCTAGTGTACCACACGAGGAGCGTGCTGGTCAATATCGCAATCTTTGGGTGCAACTGTTCACTCCCCGTTTTCAGTGGTTAAGTCAGTCCCAAACTCCCAACATGACCAGCATGACCAGCATTGGTTACACGGAACTTGATATCCCCGATATATTTACCTCCGCAACACATGGATAGCTGATCACATTTTCCCGGTTTGGATGTTTTTTCCTTAGTTGGATAGGTAACATAGGTAACATACATTGTTTATTATCCCTTATATTCATATCATATATTATAGCCTTATTTTTCCTTATAATTAATATATAATAAGCATAGGTTGCCTATCGGCATAAAGATGTGCTGAAGCTGTGGATTTTCCCAGCGAATTAGGTCCTCTTCCCAGAGAGGTCTCCGTGGGACCGCGGGGGCGCAAAAATCGCAGTGGTTTCGAAAGAATGGATATCTGGTGTTATACATGATGTCATGGATAGTATACATGTATATATACATAATAGTACTTATAATGTAAGAATAATGATATATATATATATATATATATCATGATAATAATGATAATCATGACATATAGACATATATAGAGAGAAATATACATATATCTGGATGAACTATATTAATGAACATGTGATAATATATGAACTTGATATCTGGATATAGACTATAAGATTGATATATATATATATATATATTAATGATATATGTTGAAATTGCATGGATGAACTTGACTGTTTTATACCATGCTTGCCTTGTTTGTTTTTGCGAATTCTTGATGTAGAACCATGCTCCAAAACTGTGTTTGATTATATAATGAAGAAAACATGACACTTTCTTCTCCTGAACTCCGGTTTCCTTGGAATTGGAAAGTATGTCTCTGCAATTCTGCACCCACCTGGGCACCTCAACAAAAGGGGACAGAAAAATAACCTGGGTTGTTCACTTTTTGGCAGCATCAGTATAACTTTTTTCAGGTAGCTATAGAGTCTTAGAGTCTTAGAGGTAAACCATAGTAAACCCCATCTTTCCATCCATCTTTTGAAGCAGAAATGGATGATAGAAGAACTTACAGGCACTCCGGCAGCCTACATTTTGGTGTAGAAAGACCCTCGGCTTCCGGTGAACTTTCCCCGAAATCACATGAAATCACACGAAATCGATCCATGGAAACCGGGCTTGACATAAAACACGCCCGCGCAGCCTACCCTGGCGGCGCATTTCGTGAACTTCGGCTCTGCAGCCCTGGCGTTTCCTGGTGTGGTTTGGATGTGACAACTGTGACAACCATTTGATGTCTGAAAAAGGCCATGACTAGGGATTAACCTCCAAAATCTCCATGTGAATATGGAATGATTGCACACATATCATGTATATCATAATTATTCCATGCTTTGAAGATCAACTCTCAGATGTTTGAAGTAAAGAAAGTATATTATGAGATATATAGATATTATACTACAAGATCTATTACTGCTATTATGATGTATATATATATAATTTAGATCTATACCACAAGACGCATCAGCGTTGATTCCATGCCGTGCCTTTCAGGTATGCCATGCCCATCCCGGAGCCCGGCGCTTTTGGAGTGGAGGCCTTGCCTCCTCCGAAGCCCAACGAGGCACGTAACTTTGCGGCCGATCCAAGGGCCGAAGTGGTGAAATGGATGGCATTCAAAATATCTATCTATATATGTCACACATATATATATTATATGTCATATATATATATGATTATATATATATGATTATATATATATGATTATATATATATATATGATTATATATATGATTATATATATATATGATTATATATATGATTATATATATATGTTTATATATATATATATGATTATATATATATATGTATGTTTTATTTGGAGACCTTCGAGGATGGGGAAGTTTTCGTTGTTTTTTATTTGGAATATGTTTAAAGTGGTGAATTGGATGATATTCGATAGTTTGCTCGTTTTTGGTCGGATCAATCCGAGGGGCGGGGGAGGGGGGTACCCCCCTCCCCCCTCCTCACCAGGAGAAGATATGTGCTCGAATCCAAGGGGGGGGGACCCCCCC
>Ga0126342_10003482_pt1 | contig 26041 bp, 30 predicted proteins | sample Cyp1metagenome_FD_92528 | JGI IMG/M metagenome (GOLD analysis project Ga0126342, IMG submission 92528) | Coral microbial communities from Lord Howe Island, Old Settlement Bay, Australia - Cyphastrea 1 metagenome | ecosystem: Host-associated > Invertebrates > Cnidaria > Coral ... | reverse complement strand
TTCAAAGCTGGTGGCAACGAAATGGCACAACTCTCCGTGGCTGATAAAGGAATAGCAACCACGTCGGAGAAGTACACAATTGCCCACAGCAATCATGTGGGGCTGAAGTTCGTTGCCTTGAAGTGGCAAAATCTGACGGACAAGATCGAAGTGGGCGACTCATCCTCAGAGGATTTAAACTACCGCAGCATGCGTGACAAGCCACGCACTAAGGATCGACACTCAGGTCGTTGAGAGAGGCAGACCAACTTCCAGCAATTTTGTCGCTGTGAGATCTTTTCGGCACCACCCGGAAACCGGAGTTGACATTTCTAGGGAAACCTGGACCCGCTATTGATCCAAAAAAGTACGGTTGCCTCAATCTGCAATTGACAGTTCATTTTTTGTCAATCTTCAGGTTTGTAGGATGCACTGGAATGTCGTTGCTTCGTTTCAGGTGGACACAATTTGATTCACATGACTGTCAGATTTCCACGAGCTGAGTACAATCTGCTTGAAGCTGTCATACATTGTCATGCTTTACCTGTGACCTGATAATTGCTGATTGTTTCTTTTCCCTGTTTTGTTTTTCATTGCTCTGAGTACTCTCATTTTACATAATTGGACCTTTTACTACTGCAGTTTTGTTGCATTCTCAATTGCCCAGAAAATTTGCGATTGAGTCTCATCATGGCGGACTCGGACAGATCCAGATCACCGCTGCCGGGACGCAACCGCTCTGAGCCTCCTGGCCCAGCTCAGCCAATGCGCCAAGAACTACCTTTCTTTCCTCGATGGTGCGGGCCTATGCAAGCAGCGATCTTGCATTCACAGAACATGTCACGCCCTCAGTTTCGACCTCAGTGGGCATCGAACCAGTCTGGACCTTATATGATGGGACGAACGATGAATACGAATCCACACATGACACAGGTCAATTGGCCCGGTCATCAGTTTCCACCTGCACCTCCGTCATCACCTCCACCAACATTGCCATATCCAGTCCCTCCTCCCAAACCACTCCACCTTGCTCACCAACCTTGCCATGTCCACAAACACAACCATGCTCACCGAGCACTCCATCAGTTCCTTCATCTCAGCCTCGTCCATTCGAAACTCCACAAGCGACCTCCCCAGGAAGTCAAGCACCCAATGATGCCACCCGTACCTACGGGTTTGATCTCAATCCTCACTGGCAAGAGGATAAAGACCACTATGACAATCAGAAGATCAACGGTCTGACCTTCCCACGCAGTATCCGTCAATCAGCTTTCACACAAAAGCTGGACATTGAAGGGTGTGATCCTTTGCAGCTACCCGTGGCGGCTCTATTGTATCAGCAAGCCAACAACTTCTGGCTTCGCAAGCTGGCTCATGGTCGAGAACTCTATCTGATCCCTACTGGGGACATAGCAGCAGTGGTGTTCACAACGGAACTTCTGACGCAGCTCAGAAGCAAAGGAGTCGATCTGGACAAGGTCTCTCACAGCAGGGCTAGGCAAGATGGCAAACTGCTGGATAAGACCAACAACACCAAGTATGCCGCTCAGCAGATAGCGGATCTCATCCACAGCTGGGTTCCGACCCGCACTGCCGATCCAGACACCCAACATGAGCTCACCCAACTCCGAAGTCAATTGGCACAACTCCGTCAAAGACACTGGCGACACCTCTACACCGACCAATACGGGTCCTTCCGCTTCCAGCCCTACGCCCACACCCATTCAACAAACCCTTCTAAGGAATTCCAACAGCCCGGCACCTCCTGCCCCACCGGGTTTTGATTCATCATGCTTGTTGGTCTGCCCTACCACGCCCAACCCTTACCTAACACAACACTCGCAGTACGAGCCTTCAAATGGCTCAAGGATCTGCCAATGTCAGAACCTAAGAGGAAGGTTCTCACTGACAATATTGCCAAAACAGAAGAATGGTGGTCTCACCAACCGTCCGAAGCCATTGACACGGTGGAACGAGTTGCAGTGATGATGGGCATCCCTGTCAGCCTCATGGGCAAAAATTATGATGCCCTCAATCTCCTCAGAGCCATGACAGCAGCCATTAGTCTCACCAATTGACTAGCTCCTCGCTTCCGGAGAAAGCTCAAGCACAAAGTGCTTCAATCCCATCTTCAAATTCTCCACTCGATGATTCTGGTCATCTACCTTTTCACTCCCTTCACCATGACTCACAGCATCCACCTTTTTCAGGGCTTTCGCATCATTCAAACACGAATGATGGTACTGGCTGTCCTCCATGGCCCCCGACCTAATCAAAAGCTGAAGTCAATTTTGGAAGGATGTGCAGACCTCACGCACTTGTGGGGAACCACGCTTCATACCCACAATCTTTTTTCAAGACAATTTTTCCAGCCTCAGAGCGTCTACATTCGTTTCACCCACATTGGGAATATGCAACCCAAATTCTACATTGGCTCTGCCATGCATCACACGCTCGACAGGTAGTGCAGTCGTTCACGCAAGTGCCTTCAACTCACCAACGAACGACTGGTTCAAGCAGAGCTAGCGCTATGCTGCTGGCAAGACCATGACAACCTGTAAATTTGGGTTCCCATACCACTATATACTGAGAGAACAGATTATCGCAGTCTCGAAATGGCCCTCATCCAAGAGTGGCAGCCCAGACTCAACTATCCGTTCATTTTTTTAATTTTTTTCCACCCCAGGAAAGGCATTCTCAAGAAACCGTCCTTGAATACCAATGCCCAGTTCGGCTTGGCCACCTTATGGCGTCGTGCCAAACACAAGTTTACTCCAAAACTTGTTCGCCAGATTTTGACCTCCACACGGTTTCAAAACCGTCTGGAACTTTGGACCATCATCCACGCCTTAGGATCAAACACGAAGGCAAGGTTCGAACAGACCAAAATGCTCAGATCCAACGATGGAGGACTCACTCTTTGCTATGCTCTTCGCCGTTTGGCCAACAACATCCAGGAGCCTTTCCGCACTCTGTCCCTCAATGCTATTGATGCGTCCATAAAATGGTGGAATGGAAAACCTGCACCACGAGCCTCAGCACTCCGTGCTCCGTGTTCCCTAGCTCCAAACCTCCAACAACAATTGAAGAAGTTTCTACGAAATTGGCACCTCCAGATCCTTGCCCACCAAGTTCCATGCCACAATCCATCATTCAAGATGGTCTTCATCAAACATGCAGCAGCGCTCGATCAACTCTGCAATCACAAGCAAGCCATTGCTGACCGGTCAACGTCAAACCCAGCCATTTGCTGTTGCAAAAACTGGACAGCGTACAAATCCGCAGCTCTAAATCCTTCGGACCCACACTGGGTCCTGGCCGGCTCCCTTCTCCACTCTTTGCTGCCAACAGAGCTGGCCGTTATCGCGGAGGGTTCCCTTTTGAACAAAGTCTTCCCCTCCAAGAAAGAATATCACAATCAGATGCGACTCGGCATGAAGAGCTGGACAAAGCGCAACGGCTTACCATCCATGCCGAATTCTGACATTTCCGACCTATGCCAATACCTGTGGTCAGAACATTCCAAACAAGTCACTTGCCACATCACCAAGTCCTCCATTCATCAGTTCCAAGCAACTTTTGAAGGTGCTGTCTTCCACTATGAAGACAAACAATCCTCATCCCTTCGCATCTATTGCCCCTGCCTTTACTACCAATCCATCGAACAAACTTTTCAAGACCCTCCCATTTTCGAACAACTTCCAGACAATCCAACCTCCATAGTCTCGTACCTGGTTGACACTCTTCAACGACAACATGGCAAGACCTATCCTTGGGCAGTTGGACCCGGCAGACAGCTCCCATCAGGCTATATTCTGGCCAAACGAAAGAAAGACTTTCGTAGTGGCAGACCCATCATATCCTTTGTGGAGTCACCCTTTCGTCCTATGCTCAACATCTTGGCCCGCCTGATCTTCCAGCTAATCCCAGTGGCCTGTCCCAACCACTTTGCAACAGGAGACGTTTACACACTCCTATCCATTCTGAAATCAGCGCCTGTCGGCGCCGATCTCATCTTGGTCAACCAAGATCTTGCGGGATTCTTCACCAGCATTGACCAAGACAGATTTGTAGGAGCGTGGTTCATGCTTCTGGACTTCCTCCGACCAAACATGAATGTGTCAGACAGCGAAGCATTCTCGGTCTACCTGGGAAGATCCAACAGCCCCGGAGACATTATCAAGGGTCGAACCTTTCGTCGACTCAATGTCACTCGAAAGATCACAATTAAGGATGTCCCAGACCTAATCAGATCTGCACTGAATATGCAAACATTCGCCTTGGGTCAAAAATGCATTCGTCAATGCCGAGGCAGCCCGATGGGAAGTCCATTGTCCCCAGCCTTATGTCTCATGGTTGTGTCCATCAGCGAGCAAATCTGGTCCATCAACTTCAGACACACTCTGTCCAACCACAACTTATTCATCCGTCACATCCGCTACGTCGACGATCGTCTCATCTTTGGAGACAAACGTCTCACTGGCTTCCCACCGTATGAAGTCCTCCTGGATGATGGATTCTATGGAAAACCCATCATCCTCGAAACGGAACCTGATCAAGAGTTTCTTGGTTTCATGCTTGAGACCAAACCACTGGAACTTATCTATCAAGGTCCCACCAATGTCTTTCAAGTCATTTCACCTTTCTCAGCATCACCGCCCAAAGTGCTGCTGAGTGGTTTCCGATCCCGTTGTCACATTGTGACCAAAGGCGCCTTCCCGGAGTTTCGTGTTCGACAAGGTCTTGACCAATTAATTCATTTGTACACTCGTGCTGGGTTTCCCAAGGAGGAACTCCATGCCATTTCCAATCAAATTATGATTCAGCATCAGAACCTTCAGCCGCCCGAGACAAATCGCAGCTCTCCTTCGTTGACACTCATTTCTTTCATTTTCCGTTTAGGGTTCCGTTTTTCCTTTTTCTTTCTTTCTTTCTTTCTTTGCTGGTCCGTGTTTTGGGTGGTTCGTTTCTCTTTCTTTCGCTTTATTCCTCCGCTCATCTTCCATTGTTTAGTAATTTGGCTCAAATTCGTCTTTCTTCAGCTTCTATTTGGCCACCGTGATCATGGACCACGCTCAAGGCCGCGCATTTCACCATCACCTGGCTCGGGCTATCATGCATTTGAACTACCTGGCCGGCCTTTTGCCATTCTTTGAACCATCCATTGAATGGGATGATCCAACGCTCGATCACCAGTTCCGAACTGGGCGCCCAAACCATGTGTCCAGAAGCCTCCACACCTTCGTCCCCTTGCCAGCATCGTCTAGTCCACCCACGATGGTATCACATGGAGGCATCCCGTCACACATGATTGTGAACCCTGAACCAAATCTGCGCCCTCTCACGGTCGCCCGCTACCCTCGTGAGGTTGACGAACAGAATCCAAATCTGGTTACTATACCACCCGAAATCCGGTACCAACTGAGGACACAGTCCAGCTGTACCTCCGGAGACCATATACCAGCTCCGGATCTTCCTCAGGTGACAACACGAATCACGACACCGGTTCCTGTCCGGTCAAAACAACGGGCCACTTCGACAGAGGACCCACAAACCAAGAAAAAACAGAAATCAGCTTCGGGTCCAGAATCCACTTCCCGCCCTGTTTCTCTTCCCATCATTTCAGAACAAGCCTTAATTCAACTGTGGCAGCCTCGCTTGAACACTCCGTTTATTTATCAATTTTTCAGCTGTCGGAAAGGGCTCATTGCCCGATCCAAATTTTCCAGCTCACGACAATTTGGAACCTTTTCCCTGTGGCGGAAACTTCGGTGGTCTTCCACCCCACAACATGTTCGGCGAGCTCTTCACAGTCCTCTCTTTCATCGCCGAGTACGACTCTGGGAAATCATCCAAGACTTGGGCAGCAATTCCATTCGGCGATTTCACATGGAAAAGAAATTCAGATCCAACGAAATTGGTGCCCAGGGATGCTATTTCATTCGTCGTCTTGCCAACAACCTGGGTGAACCTCAACGATCGTATGCTATCAACGCCATTGACCGAGCTTTGAAATTTTGGAAAGCCAAACCAGTCCGCAAACCTACTCCGCTTTGAGCACCTTCGCTACTGGCACCTACGTGGACCCGGGACCTTCGCAAACTTCTCACCTCACACACACACACATGACCAAACAGTACAACGCTACACTTCAGTCCCCATCTACAAGTGTGGTCTTCACCAAATACCCCCCGGTCATGAACAGTCTCTGCAACCACAAGGAACACGCAACCCGTTGGGCCGATGGCGAGTCTACTATGTGTACGTGTTCTGCCATGCAACAATATCTTCACCGAACGCCTCCAGAAGATCAACACCTTGTCTTGGACGGGGACGCATTGAACTTCCAGGAGAAACCTCTGACATCTATCGCGACGGGGTCTCTGCAGAACAAGATTTTTCCACCTCACAAAGAGATCTACAAAACACTCCTGGAGGCCCCTACTACCTGGACAAAAAAGAACTCTCTTCCGTCCATGTTATACTCCGACATCAAAGACCTCTGGAATCAATCACGACAAGTTCACAACGCTTTTCTCCATGACCACATCACGCACAAGGACATCACCCGATTCAAGCAGCTCTTCCCCGACGCTGTGTTCCACAACGAGGACAAACGAGCCACTTCCCTCCGAATCTTCTGTCCGGTGATCTACTACGAGTGCCTCACCAACACATTCTCCGACCCCTTGGTCTACCAACAACACTATCGCCGAGATTACAAAGCAGTTTGGCAAAGCTTACCCTTGGGCCCTTGGCTCCGGACGTGACCTCCCGAACGCCTACGTCCTCCCGAAACGGAAAAAGCAGTTTCGCTCTGGCAGCCCAATTGTGAGTTTCTTCACAGCACCTTTCCGACCAATGCTGAACTGCATCGCCAAACTTATCTACCAGCTTCTACCCAAAGCCTTCCCTCACAATTTAGCCAAAGGAGACGTCTTTGACCTCATCAAGCTCCTCAAGAACACAGATTTTGACAGTATTCCAGCTCCCCAAATCTACAACCAGGACCTCGCGGGCTTTTTCACTAGCATCGATACCACTCGCTTTTTGGACAGCTGGCGCCTCACCCTTTACTACCTTTCATCGACATATATGAGTACCAATCCGGATGAGATCATTTCTGTAAAACCTACTACGGGCAACACGACCGGAGACGTAGTCAAGGGCCGAACCTGCCGAACATTGAATGTTACCCGCAAGATCTTCATCCGCGACATTGAACGTATCATCCTCATGTCCTTGAAGATGACCCAGTTCTCCATTGGCTCCTCTGTGTATGAACAGATCAGAGGCTCACCAATGGGCTCCCCGCTTAGCCCAGCGCTTTGCTTGATGGTGGTCGCCCTTTCCGAGGAAATATGGTACCGAACCTTTAACGACACCTTGGCCTCGATGGATCTGACATCCCGACTCCTTCGCTATGTAGACAACCGCCTCTGCCTCGTGGACCCGTCATGGCACTATGAGCCTGCTTTCGCCAACTTCCTCCACCCAGAGTTCTACGGCAAGCCCATTATTCTTGAAACAGAACCAGACCAAGAATTTCTGGGCTTTTGCATTGAGTTCGAGCCTTTTGCTCTACGATATAGCACCCCTCGTGACTTCAACCAAGTCATGGCGCCATTTTCAGCTTCTCCACTTGATGTTCAGTCGCTCTGGTAAAAAATTCAATCCGTTTGGCTGCATCAGAACCTTCTCACTCATGCAACCTTGAGCAATTCTGATGAACTCCGTTCGACTCTTGGACGGTTTTCCCAGTCTAATAGTTAGTTATATTCTCCCCACGTACACTTTCTACGGAAACTGACGCCATGGCTTCTTCTCCATCGTTGACCACCATGCCTCTTCATGAACCAGTTTTTCAACAATTTCTCCACGATGTCCACCACGCTTATTTACTTCTACATCGGGCTATGTCACTCCTTCCTCCGACAATGATTCCTGATATTGAGCCAACCCCGTTGCCTAGCGAATCAACCTCCAGATCTTTTACCAGAATACTCAGACGCCACCAACGCGTTCATCGACGGTGCACCCGTGCCTTCCCAATACCTTGAGGAAGAGGACAACTTTATGCAGGAACTCGTGAGCTACAACCTACCACGACCTCACCAACATGTCGAGGCTCCGATCCCCGACGCCATCCCGGCCCCACCAAAGTTCTCTATGGCATCCTCCACCCCGTCGAAGAAGCGTCAACCAAAGGCAACCCCGAAGGCTCCGGGAAAACGCCGGCGAAAATCCTCGATGTCACCGGCTCGTTCTCCTAGCCCCCCGACTACCTGGACTGATGAAGAGAAAAAGATGCTCCGCACCCTGAAATCCGATGAAAGGTCCCGATTCTCATGGCGAGTGGTCGTCAGCAAGCTGGGCAAACCTGAGCAAGATGTCCGGGCGATGTGGAACAAGATCAAGCACCAGTTGGGATGACCTGGCATTTTCGACCTATTCTTCCCACGTGACACTTCCAGCGGAAAAAAAGTGTTCGAGCAGCGTTGATGAACAGTATTACTCACCTTCAGGTTCCACAATTTGTGCCACCGTGATTTCCTCCCATGTGTGTTTTCACTCTGTCTTCAATTTCCTGATCGAGCTTGTTTGATTTTCACGTATGTCGCTCCGTACCCATCTTGATCGTTATTGTATGCAACGCGCCATGGCTCGAGACTTGATTTCTTCATCTCCACGATCACGCTCTCCGACACGGGCTCCTTCCTCATCGATGGGTACGTCACTTTTTCACCGACCACCGGGATGGAAACCACCTACCTCTACACCTCACCGACCCGTCATCCTTAAAATTGACCTCAAGCCCATGCAGCAACTCGCCAACCAAGACCCTTATTACAACATACTGGCACCGCAAGTCGCCGGCAATCTATCCACTGATGAATATGAGAGCCACTTCCAAGCCTACAAAGTTATTTGCCCGGACTATGCCAGCCGACACTTTGTCGACGACCTCAAGACCATGGTGATCGACATCATGACACAACGATGGTCCATCTACCTTCAGCCCACAGACTTCTACCTCATGGTGGACACTGACCAAGGAACTCAAATCCTGGATAATCTACGACATTCGATCCTCGACATCCTCAATTGGTACTACCCTACTTGGAAGATTCATCAACACCTGGACGCCTTCACTACTCGGTCTACCTCATCTTTGCCGCTTGTCCCACACCCTGACACGTCGGACACGGGCTTAGTGGTTCGGATTCAAAGCATCCCTCGTGGGCATCCATTCTTCTCACCTACCAGGGTGACCATACCGTGAAAATTTGATCGCGCGACTTCCACCCCGAGAGAAAAAAGGTGTCATTGAGGGAATTTATTTGCGCTTTGACTCCTCCCAATGGTTTGGTCTTCACTCACTGTTTCACTTTGATAGGTCGGATATTTTAGGCTCCAATACAAACTCGTGGCCCACGGCCCACGCTCATCTTCGTCATCATGGCTGCAACCCCGTTTCCGGATACGAGAAATGCTGACCTCTGAGATTTACCAAGACCAACCCGCCAGTGGAGAAGATCCTTCGTCAGTTTCGTACATCCCTCGGACGGCTCGCACTGTACCTCAAGCCCTGACTGTTCATACAATATACCTGAAAAAGATCACCTATCCCATGACCTCGCGCCAACCGGAACTCTGGATACTTGAGCGGACCCAAGGCGGACTCGAAACATGGCGCCCCGTCGAAACCTTTTTGGGCAACCTTCAACTGTCTCAAGGTCCCAGAGTTCTACGAGCAATTGCTAATCAGTGGCGGCTTCACTACGAGGTTCCTCCAACTTCCTCGTCATCCACAACTACTGCTCTCCATCCGATACTCCCTCATCCTGAACATTCGAATGTACACTTTGGACAACCGGTCACAGTTATCCCCGACCGCACCTACATCCTCCAATCCTGCTGGGGACGCTCTGCACAGCATCATTCTCAAGGGACAACTACATCACTATATTGGCCCCCCTGGCGTACGACACCTCCTTCATCACCATCGAGGACGCGGTTGAGACAGGCTATTCCTACACCTCATACACCAACACCGGCGTCATTTTCTGCTATCAGACTGGAACAACCCAGCTGATATGTCCGACTCGAGCGTTTAGTTGACTATCTTGATCCTCAAAAAAGTGAAAGAAAAAGAATTACTATTTCTCTTCGATGTCCTTTGTTTGAACCACACCTTGATTGTATTGACTGCCGCAGGTTGCTGATGGATTATAGTCATTATTTCCCGCAGCCAAGCTGATCTCACTCGATTTCTATTTCAAGCCATGGCTCCAAAAGACCTTCGGCATCACCCATACCGTGCTACCTCCAATATCGAAACATTGGTAGGCACCCAACCTTGTTCTTGGTATGCTGGACCTGGCCAACTACCTGCTGGTATTGATCCACCCCCTGACAGACCTATTTTGATCATTGTGGACTACTCTCCGTTGCAATCCCTGGCGCATCCTAGTGAACTGGATCATGCATCGTTCACTGCTTTGAGAGGACACAATTTCCGTTGTGCGACGGCTGGAGAACTTGAAGCTCTTTTCACTTGGGCACAATTGTTCCCTCCTCATGAAGCTAATCAAATTGAATTCACTCATCTACGGCCTCAATTGACGACTCGAATCCGCGCCCAATGGGACATTCGGATGGTCCCCTCGGACCTGGAGTTCCGCTATGCCGATCTTACCGGTGATGTTTTCCAAGTTCGCAACGATTGGACCATTATGGTTGTTGGACGAGTACCAACCTGATTGGCGAATTCGACAATATAGTTAAACCCTCTACTCTTTTTGTTCCAGGTACCCAGCAACCTTTTATTTTACGATTGACTTGTCACAAAGTTCGACAGGGCGTCATCCTTCCATAAGTTGAGTTTTGTCTCCTTCATCGACGTGCGAAAACAAGTGTGGTTCCACTTTCTCGTCGTCTTCTTCACATAATCAATTTGATGCTGCAGTTTCGCTCTATTTTTCACTCCTCCACTTTTGCGCTACCAATGATTTCTACATTTCCCCTCCTCGTGACCCAACTGCTAATTATTATTTCTCCGATAGCTTTCTCCACAGCGCCGTGCCCTTCGTGGAATCTCATTCCCGTCGCCAATGGAGCACAAGCGCGACGCTGATGCAGCTGGCTTGGCTTGGCCTGGAAGCAATACACGAACTCAGAGTACTTCATTGCCTTCTGACGCATCTTCGTCGGCGGTATCTTTGAATCCACCGCCACAGGGGAATCCGATGTCCCCTCCAACCTTGGGATCTTCTTCGGCCGAGAACACTTCATTGACGACTTCCGGGATGTACCCAGCGGGACCTCAACCTTCGACTCCGTTCCCATCTACTGAACATCGCCATTCCCCTTCTCTTCATCAAGGCCGTTTCAGCGAACGATTGGTTCATCAGATCCACTTCAAGATCTTTACACACTCCAACAACACACAAGAACTATTCGTTATGGAGATACCGACAACAGGAATTTCAAGAACCAGAGATCCCGAACATTTCTTCTATGCCATGTCTGGACAATGGGAGTGGTCCCAGCGCACGGCTGACTACTGGCGCCACTACTTTGGAGTGCCCATGCGCCATGGAACCAACCCCTTCGGACATGGAACCGGCCATCGCCCAGACACCGCAGCCGACCGTTGCTGCCTTGGCCACACAGCTGCATGAACGTTTGTCGGCAGCCTTGGCATCTGGGGAACTTGCAGATCAATGGAGAATGGTGCAGCGAATGACCTTTTCTGACGCGATTCAGACCCTCATGATGTCACAAAGCACGTCTCACGAGGATGCCGATTGAAGATCAGCAACAATTGCATTTGCACCGCCTGGTATTTTCCTGTACCATAGACCCGAACCCGTCGACTCTTCCAAAAAAGGACAAAACCCTGCCTTGGCAGGGTGGGTGTGTGTGACATCTGAACAGATGTAAAACTTCTATTGTTTTTATCAATTTTACTTGCAGGGGGCATGGCAGCTGTTTCCCTAGCCATGCCAACGAAGCTATGGGATCCAGCCGGAAGGGAATGTGGAATCACATTCCTGTACCTGCATTTTTTCCGTATGGCGTGGGGTCAAGCCAAGAACCCCAATCACAGCAATTTCATGTGTACACGGTCGCCGCAATCTGGACATATTGTGGGTGTTATGTTACTCATGGTCCTTGATGATGACTTCGTTTTATTCTACGACTTTGGGGACTATTGTCATGGTATTGTTCGTCTTCCCGGAGTACCTCCTATTGGTCCACTAATTCATCTAGGAATTTTTGTTTTCCTGACTCATTTGAATGCTACAGGACTCAGCTCCTGACGGATCTATTCAAAGATCCATTCTTGTCTAGTGTGTGTCTGTGTGTGTGAGTGTGTGTGAGTGTTTGCGTGTGTGTGTGTGAGAGTGTATGTTGAGTGTATGTGTGTGCGAGTGATGTGTATTGAGTGTGTGTGTGAGTGTGTGTGTGTGAGTGTGTGTGTGTGAGTGTGTGTGTGTGGATGGAGGAGGAGGAGGAGCGGGAGGAAGGAAGGAGCGGATACAGAACTAAAAACAAAAACCCCACACGTCAATGTGGGGAACAATCAAACAAGCAAATAAATAAACACATAGAAAGAAAGAAAGATAGATAGATAGAAAGACAGATAGATAGATAGATAGATAGATAGATTGATAGATATATAGATTACATCACATACCATTGCCCTGCATTGCATTGCAATATAATTACATTACATACCATTGCATTCCATTGCATTGCGTTGCATTACATTACATGACATTGCATACCACTGCATTGCATTGCATTACATCACATTAAATACCATTGCATTTCATTGCATTGCATTACATTACATTACGTTACATTACATGTTTATACATTACATTACATACCATTGCATTGCAATACATTGCGCTACACGACAGTGCATGACATTACAGTACATTACGGTACACTACATTACATGCCCTTGCATACCAGTGCATTACATCACATTACATTACATACCATTGCATTGAATCGCATTGCAGTGCATTACATACCATTGCAATGCATTACATTACATTGCATCACATACGCTTGCATTGCATTGCATTACATTGCATTACATACCATTGCATTGCATTGCATTGCATTGTGTTACATCACATTACATATCAATGCGTTGCATTACGTTACATACCATTGCATCGCATCGCATTGCATTGCATTGCATTGTATTGCGTTACATCAGATACCATTGCATTGCATTGCGTTACATCACATTACTCATCATTGCATTGCATTACATAACATTACGTTACATACCTTTGCATCGCATCGCATCGCATCCTTTGCATTGCATTGCATTGCATTGCGTTGCATTGTGTTGCATTCCATTGCGTTGCATTGCGTTGCATAACATGGCATTACATTACATACCATTGCATTGCATCACATGACATTATATACATAGCATTGCGTTGCATTGCTAAACATCACATTACATACCTTTGCATTGCATTGCATTACATCACATTGCATGCCATTTCATCGCATTGCATTGCGTTGCATTGCGTTGCATTGCGTTGCGTTGCATTGCATTGCATTGCATATCATTGCATTGCATTGATTATATCACATCACGTTACATTACATTACATTACATTTCATTACATAACATACTAGGATCATATATTTTGCCTGTGCATGATGTTCTGCTGGATTTTTGGCCTTGTTTGTTGCACAAAAGTTTTGCCGCCAACATCAGGCCATGCAGAGCGAACAGCGAGTCCTGATCGCCCGATATTGCTTCCGCAAAGACTCTCAGCCACGGATGGTGGCCCTGATCCCGAAGAAAGGACAGCAACAGGTTTTTGATTTAAAGTGGCAGTAGTTCTGGAAAACAATATGTATTTTTCATTTCAATCTCACATGGTTCTTTTCTTCAAACCGAAGGCATTTTTGATGAACCTGGGTTTCCAACGGTTGCAACGGCCGACCAGAACCTGGATGTTCTGCACAGATGATCCTGCACTACTTGCCTTTCATGGAAGACATTCGCTCCTCAGCTGAGAAGTATTGGGCACCCCTGTCTGCCGCAGAACCACTGGGGGATAATTGGGGGATACAAAAAAAAAATCAGGTGCCAGTACCAGGGCGCCACAGTCTAGGAGATGATTTTGCGCACAGACTTGTTAGACTTATTTGTTCATCAAGGGATTGCGGTGAACTCAGCATTTTTGCGCGCCAAGGTGAATGGACGTGTGCATCTCTTCCGGACGGGCCGGGCCGTGGTTGCCAGGAAACTAGTTTGAAGAAACCATAGTGCCACATGAGGTTGTTGTTTTTCCATTCTGTGCAGGTTTTTTTCCCCTTTCCAACAAGGTTTTTCCTTGTACACATACTATGGTCTCAATTGATTTAAACCAGAAGATAATGTTCCCATAGATTTGTTACAAACCGACAGTCTTGCGCTGCTTTCGAAGGAATTGTTTTGCGTTTTGTTTTTTATGAGTCGCAGTGGTTTTGGTCCTTTGTGCCGAGACAACCCAGGTTTTCCACTTTGTCATACCTCGATAAGGTGTGAGTATCCAGTTCAAATCGAAGAACTGAAACCAATCACAGTCAGATTCTCTGATGTCAGGAGCCTAGTGGCGATCAAAAGGCCTTCGCGAACACCCTCGTGGATGCGATGACCTTGACAGGTGAAAGAGAATTGCTGAGGTCAGGCATCCAGACGGTAGGACCAACATGGGGCGAGCAAGAGTGCAGCTTTGGTCATGATGTTTGGAACCCATCAACGTTGGAATTGAAGGACTAGCTTAGTGTTTTGTTTTTTGTTTTTTTCTGAAGACCATTCCCTTAGCGCTTTGGCAGTCAAAGTCGGTACTCTGATGATCCACACAGGACTTTGGTTTACTCGCGCTTAGACTGTGTGATACAATTTCATGATGACTTGCCCAGCTCGAGGCCAGAGGACACCAACAACCCCTCTCTTGCACGCTTCTACGACTTCTTGGGCCAACGTGCTCTTGATCCAGGCATCATGGCATATGTAAAATCAACACAAAAGGATACAAAAGGTTTGTACAAAAACTCTTCGAGTTACATTGCCCATGCCATCACAATGGGCCACAGAAGCAAATGCAACAGATGTTCACTGAATGTTTTTGTGCATGTGTTGGCAGTTTGCGGAATTTGATGAGACACATCATAGGACTGTATTCAAATTTTCTATTGTGAGGTGAGGGCCCAGGGTTGGTTCAAACGATTTTTGCAGCTTTCCCGGAGTGGCCAGGGGCAAAGCTGCTGGCAGCTGCGCCAGATCAGTCCCAAATCCTCGAACCACCAGAAGAAGCACAGCAAGCTTTAGCAAAGGTCGGGCAGGGGCTATGAGTTGAACTGGGTACTGGCGGCCCTTACCTTATTGGTTGCAGTCCGCGACGAACCACCGTAAGGTTTTGGGATTCATTGTCTCGGAGAAACTCAGCCAAAGACTTGGAACAACTTGTTGCAAGATCCTTGGTATCCTTTGAGCCCCTGTCTCACTGCGATGTGTTTTTACAATTTGTCCCATGCTGTTCTATGAGGACTTCGCGGCCAACAGGCTTTCCAAAAAACATGTTGGCTACTGTATCTGTATGCAGCCTGTTTCCTGAAGGAATCCGGTTCAGTCGTGGTTTCATTTTGTTGTCCGGGCCTCATAGACCCATGAAGGATCGTAAAGGGTCCTTTGTTTAAATTCATGAGCCCAGACATTGCCGCCATGTTTTTGGAGATGTTTGCGTTGCTTGCAGGCGCTTCCTGAAAACGAACGCAACAAAGTGAAGACATTGTTCGGCCAGAGCCCAAAGTTTCAGGGATAACGGATGACCTCAATCATTTCAGGATAAACCCAATCATGCCTACATTTGATAAATTCAGTCCGCTAAGATGGCAGCACAAGTCGTCATTTCTGTAAAAAAGAAATCGAAATCGAAGACCTTTGTGATGGTTTTGGAAGGCCCTCCTCATTGCCAGGGAGGGGTCGATATGCAAGGCCTGGAAAAGGTGGAGAAGTCTGCCGGACGTGAACGCAAGCGCTTCTGGCGAGAGGCCGGGATATATCCCATGCTGATAGGATCATCAGGGGATGCAGACAATGAATATGAATTTGGCGACCTAGTGCTCACAGAGTTGGACGAATTCAACAACAGCGCTGACAGCAGCAAATCATTTGTTTTCCAGTGCGCTGTGTTCTAGCCTCTTCAACCTATGTAGCAGGGATTCTCGATGCATAAGGGGAGCGTGTGATGCCTTGTCTCAAAACAGGCAATTGCCGAGAAGACCAAAAATTCTGCTGCTCTGATCGGTGAAGTGGACTCTTGGATGGATTGTCCTTAGCTTGAGTTACTGTGCCCACAGTTTCGTCCCACCCATAGATGCACCAGGCATTGTTAGAAGCTAGCCCGTCAGGAGGGTTGGCACATCTATCCAACATTCTCCATATTTTCCATGGTAATTGTGTTTTCTTCAAGGTGCATTTTGTGTTATCTACCAGGTTGTGAAAATTGCAAGCCGATTGACAGTTGTTTCTTCTTGTAGCTGATTTCTCGGTAACAGCCCCCAGGACACCAAGAAGATCAAAGTAGATGCGTACACAGGTGCCAAGAAGAGCGAGGAAAAGGACGAAGATAAGGTGAGGCGGTGCAATTTTCAAGGAGGCTTCACATTTTAACGAAGAGTCTTTTGGGCGGAGCATCAAAGTTGAATGCTGCTTGAATGACACTCAACAGAAGTCCAGAATGAAATCTGACCCCCGCCTGAAGTTGTAGTTCCGGTGAAACAAAACATAACAAAACCGAGTCGCCATTTGTCAAATCTTATTCTGACTTAAAGCATAAACTGGGTCGTGGAGTTCGTGGACGGGAGTTTTAGTGGAATTTCTTTCGATGAACAGTTTCCAACTCACAAGAGGAGCTCTAAAGGCAAGTTTTGTCTCCTGTGCGGTGCTAGCTAGTTAATCCAACTGAGTGGCTTTCATGATGCCAATCTTTCAATGCGTCCAACAAAAAATGGAAATGGATCAGGTTCGGCAGATGGGTGTTGCATAGTGTAGCTCCGAAATTGTCTCCCGACCCAGAGTTGTGGCAGGCGCCTTTGCGAGCAGTCAAAGGGGAGGATTCGCAAGGCCAAGGCATCCAGGATGGATCGGATGGTGCTTGGCAGCTGGTCAATTTCTAAAGTCATCAATTTTAAGTCAAGTTGTAAAAGAGGGAATGAACATGAATGAAAATTAACGGAATTCGGAATTTGGTGGCTTCTTAAAGCACCCAAGCCAATCCTACGACTTCCCCAAAGGTCATCAAATGCAGCCAAACCTTTCATATATAAAGGGGTGGTCAAACTATCAGTCTCAACTCCCAACCCCTCCATTTTTCGAAGATGGTGTGTGATTGTCCAAGCTTGAAGTGTTAGCCCTCCACTCTCCTCAACGCTTTCATGTTGGTGTTGATCTTGAAGATACCAACATAAAGATGGGCATGTCTTATCAGGTGTGAACCATGTAATTTTCAAATTACTTGTGTAATCCACAATGCGCAAGCCCGCTCTGCTGCTGCAGATGACAGCATGGCTGTTGCTGTGGGTGTTCCTCCAAGAGTGCCCTGGCTTAGATGCTCTTCTGCGACCTGGTGTTTCGGGGTTTGCAAGCAGTTCAGAAAGAGTCGGCAGGCTGGAAAAATGAGGACGATTTGCGCGCATTAGTGTGCTCAGACCTCAGGTACATATTGGCTCTGTGCATCCTGAGCGGGACTTCGAACGCTGGCTCAATGAGCGTCGCACGGGCGGCGTGGATGTGGTGGCGCCTGCGATTGAGCCACTAGTGCTGACACCATGGGAACACACTTGGGGCTTCACATGCTCAGCAATATACAGCTTTTATATAGTCTCGGCAAGCGGCCTATGAGTAGTCTGCAGTCAGGCAATGAAGTGGCAGTCCATTTGATCACAGTAACGCAGGGTGGGGCACTGCCACAGACTCCGATTTTTGACGAGTCTGTCTCGTTTACAAGTTTTTTTTCAAGGCAGTCGCTCTGGTTGGGCGAGCAGTCCGTTTGGTCATGAGTCATGATGAGCATGGAGTAGTTACAGTGGCATACAGTGGCATACAGTGGCATACAGTGGAAATATAGGGAGTCAGAATATTTGCACCTTCCAACTCTGTAGCTTTGACAGCACGTTTCTTCCCCACGCAGTGACACATGTTTTTTTGGGGGGTTTCAGGGCTATCGATCAAGGCAAATGTGCGATGTCATCCTGCGCTTTGCCGAAGAGGGTGAGGAATTTCATGGGAAGGCGTCCGGTGAAAAGTGCATTTTGTCAGGAAGGGCTGGAGTTGATCACTTCATGCGGTTCAGGAAGTTCAGTCCAGAAAATATCTTCAATGCTACAAATGCAATACAAAATAATACAAAATGTACCACTGCCCAAACCATTGCCAACCTCATGATGTGGTCTTCATCTTTGCTGCCAGGCTTTGGCTTGTTTGGCTACTTTGCGACGTGGCTGCGTGCGTGGCTTGACAGGGAAAGTCGCTCGAATCTAGAGTCCTGGAATTGAGACTGCCTGCAATTCCACAGGAAGAGGTTGGAGCTTGCTCCAGTCTCCCCAAGATGGTTTGTGATGTTCAGGCTTAGTATTGTTTTGTATTCAATTTTTGCAGTATCTTTGCTGTGCTTTCCACTCTGGATGATATAAAATATGTTCACGCCAATGGTGTGCACATTTGGTCAAAGAAACCAAAGTGTCATGCTCGAGGCGGGAGTCTTACTTCTGAACTCATTGCATTTATAGGACATCATGGGACCACATGCTTGCCATGCTCAGGTGAAGCTGAATCTGGCTACAATGAGTTGCTCGCAGAAAGGTGCAGTTGCAGATGTCAAGGGACCACCCAGCCCACAGAAGGACCGGTGGATTCTGAATGAGTCAGAAATCAGAAAGTTGGACAAATAGAGACAAAATGGGCAGGCACGGAGCAACATACGGAGATTGAGGCTTGAATCAAAGTCACTGAGAGGCGCTCACCACATGCCTGCGCCCACACAAGCCACACGCGAGCGCATTGCGTCAATACAACTTATTTCTGTAGATGACACGGTAGAGGGTTGCGTGAAATTTGTTGCAGTTTGACCCTGAAATACGTTGGAGTACACTGCGTTTCTCTTTGCAGCCCGCTCCAGAACTTTCCATCGCATAACAATAGCTTGCAAACTTCACACGGGCACACTAAATCACACAATCGCATATTACGCAGAACATAGTTGCATCTTTAAAAAAACAGGGGGTGAAACCATGCACACATACAATCCAACATCACACGCACACACATTGAACGCATGCAGTCAACTTTTGCAAGAGGGCCAATGCGGAGGGAAACATAACACATTTTTGGCACAGTGCAGCCTGGCATCAAGCTTGGACACATGACTTGGCACATGATTTGGCGATGTACTTTTGAGTATCGGGTAATGGTGGCTTTGATGTTTTCATATCTTCTGGTCGTGAAATTCTATGAAATTTGCTTTGCATTTGGGAGAACAAAATGTTACCGCCTCAGCCTGCAGAATTTCAAACTCTAATTTTCAGGGTTGGAGCTGCTGACCCAGGTTCTTGCGAAGGCTGCGACTGCGTCTCACGCGGCGACAGGGTATGCTGTGGGAGCGGGTTTGCCAGGACTCGTGGATGTGGCCTGTGACAGTTTTGGGGAGATCGCAGTTTCGCTTTTCATCGTTTTTCAATGAAATACGTAAAGCAAAGAACCCTCTGACGTTGGGGCTTGCCACTTTTGCAAATGCATTGGCACAGTAATAGGACACAGGTTTGGGCCTCATCACCGATACTGAAGTGGCTGGGAGCCTAGAATTTTGCGGCTTCACCTCTGAGTCTCTGAAGAGTTGGGTCAGATACTGCCACCTTAGAAGCCGAGAATTCGTAGTGGCTTTAATTTTTTTGTTTGGACATCTCCACTAGAGCAAGACACCTCCTCCCAGAGCCCCTGAGGTCACCAGTACAGTCACCTCCGTGGAGGCCAAGGCCTTCCTTGAAGGGAAAGATGTGTCGCCATCAGCCACCGCTGCGGCATCAGCAACCGCCACAGCACCAGGAACAGCACCCGGGGGAGCTGATCACCAGATGTTTGAATTACTCGGCTGAGTTTGTTAGTCCATTCGGCAGCACATGTCTTTATGATTTTGATTGGTTTTGTATGCTTCTAGTTTGCTATCATCCGTTTTGAACGCTGTGATAGATGTTGTGATGCAATTCCAGCAAGTTCCTGTGGGTACTGTTTAAGTGCCTTGTGCCGACGATTATGACGGAAGTGAGGATGCTGAAGTTGGTTTGTCAGTGATGTCCCTTGGAGGAGTTCCAGCGACTGCACTGTCGGAGCGGGAGCTTGAAGCCATGATCGAGTGAGCTGCTGGGCCATTGAACATGGAGAAGATGTGGAAGCATAAGATCACCATCTCTGGACATGCAACATAGATTCACATAGTCAATTTGACGGAATTTGTGCCCCTGCCATGCCAATAGTTTTTTGCAAGTTTCTTTTCTATCCTCCTTTCCGATGCATGTTGGACCGACATCGGTTTCTGCACCTTGGAAATGTTTCATCACCAGAATCTCATAGAAAACTCTTGCGCTGCAAGTGACATTGAAACATTTGAAACCAGTGAGCCGGCCTCAATATTCTGTCGCTGTATTACTATGTTTCTATGTGTCAGTACCTTTTATTTGTGGAATGCAAGCTGCCGTCCGTGTTGCCTTAACCAACGGCTTTTCTGAGAGATGCAGACACTGCATCAGTCACTGAGCGTGTGCAGCATGCTGCGGCAACTAAGGGATTGCAGTGGTTTATTTTGGATGGGTTCATTGGGACTGACGGGGAGCAAGTGGGCAAAACCATGTTGATGAAGTGTCATAGATCATGATGCAAATCCAGTCATGTTTGAACAGCTTTCCGGTGATGCCCACTTCCAGCACTAGAGCAGTCCATTGTGCTGTACAGGGCTTTAGGTCCCAATGTGGGATTCAAAGCCACGCGTGGTGCGCAGCTGAAGTGTTTGCCTTCAGCTGTTGGGCTTTTGGTTTCTGCAGCCTCAGCCGCCAACTGTAGTGATTGTGCGACTTCGTTGGACAACTTAGTTGCATAGATTCGGATCAGCCCAACATGCCTGAAGTGCAATGGCGGTAGGTTTGATAGCTGTGCATCCATCAGCTCGGGGAAAACGTGAGGTGGTAGCAATGGGCGCAGAGCTTGGGAACTGGGAACAGCATATTTGGATTTTTGCAATATGAGGCATGAGCAGGTTGAAAGAGCAAGCATTTTTCAGGAACCCAGCAGGGATGACCTGGAATCTGCCTAGTTTTCACATCAGCAAAGCCAAGTCCTCCACTCACCAGACTTGGCAAGGCAGCAGAACTTGATGCAGCTGAGGAGCGCCTCGTGCTTGGCTGGGAGCCCAAGGGCATGTATTACAATGGGAAGATGCTGCCGCGACATTCGCAGATGACAACGCTTGGAGGGCAGGAGGGACCTGAAGATATTTCTTTTACTTTAATTTCAACCCAAAAATTCCACAGTGCATTTGACAACTTCTGGGCTTTGATCATTTGGGTGCCGCAGCAATCTGTAACGAGGCGAGGCGTGCATTGCTGATGCCTTCAGCATGGTTGAGACGGCCGATGGCTGGAACCCCAGAATGTCGTGTGCTCTTGCTGGAAGCCTTGCTTTGCAAACCTGTCCGGCAACCTTTGGGTGTGTTGTGGGTTTGCAGGGTCCAGTGAGCTGAGCTTGCGGTCATGCCAGGTAAAATTTATAAAACGTGCCAGGTAAAAGGTAGCCAGTTTTCTTCTCCTTTCAGCGCCCGTGGGCCTGCCAGACTTCCACGACGAGCTCGCTGATTTGGCACAGGCCCGATTCCCTGCGACACCAATCACGCTCCCTCTGCATTGAAAAAAACATTGAGCACCTCAATCACGTGTTGGCTGCCGAGTCGAAGCATTTTCATGTTCAATTCTTCGTCGAGAATCAGTAGAACCATAAGTACAATTTTCAAGTAAGATCTTTTGAGTTGTTTCGGTTTTCAACAATGATACTTTTATAAATAATACGCTCACCTTGGCTCTTCTTGTTTGCTGATGTGCTGGCTTGCCTGCTGATATCTCAACACTATTGAGGCCTTGGCCAGGCAAAAGGCAGCTCTTGAAGTGGCTCAGGCGGGGGTATGCCTGACACTTTCCGGTTCCTTACCTTTGCCCAAGAACCCCCAGTGAAACGTAGTGAAACCAGATGTACTTGTGGGATGAGTTCAAGTCCAGGTGATGCCATTTACAGCTTTCAAGAGCGATTGGCAGGTTTTTCCCTGAACACTTGTGGGTTGCAGGAGCGGAGAGATGCTTGGCAGGACCAGGCTTGGCCCTGTGGGATACTGCAGTGGGCCAAGGTTCACGCCGCAAGTATTCCAACTCAAACGTCCACATTTTGTTCGAGGGAAGAGGTGAGAGAAAGGCATGCACAATCCAAAGATTCATTTCGTGGTATTCAGATGGGGCTTTCCATTCGTACAATTTAAGTAGGTGGGTGTACTTTTGCGTTGTCAAGCTATAGTTTGATTCCGTTTGATGCTTTTGGGATTTGGCCCCAGCTAGTAATTTTCCGCTTGATTTGGGATCTTTAGGGGGCGACCTTTTTCTCTGTTTTTGGGACCCTTTTTGGGCGCAAAAAGGTCGCCCTTTTTAACCCCTTTCGCAGTGCCAAACCAACGGGAAAATTACCAGCCCCAGCCATTTAGCATCTGCCGGCCAGAGGCCTCTGATTTGCGGCACCTGTTGGCTTCTGCAGAGGCTCGAGCGGTACAGCACGGAAACTCAGCGGCTGCGAGGTTAACCAGCCAACATGGATCCAACACAGACTGGGTCTGGTTGGCTGCTCTAAAAATGTTATATTTCAATCATTTTCAAACACTGTTTGGGAGGAGGATCGTTTTTGATTGGGTTTGCCACGTTGTCGTTGGAACATTCTAACAATTTCCCCATTGTAGTGGGGGAAGAGATGGACCATGACATGCAACTGAATGTTTTGATTTAGAGTTTCATGCGTGTCCCGCCATTTCAGGAACTACGAGTAATGCGTACTGGATGTTTGTCAACTTCTAAAATCCACCGCAAATGCGGTCATGGTGCTGAGGAGGATTTTATGGGCTCAATTTGCAGGAGTCGTAACTAGAAGGAACATTTTGATTCTATCCCAGAATGACATCATCATGCTCGAACGCCGCAGAGCAGCGGTAGACTTGCACCTTGTGGTTTGGCCCTTTTCAAAGGGCCCGAAGATCTTATGGTTTCTGCAAGTTCCTTGAGTTGGGTAGCAATGACCTTGTGGAAAATGAACGGTCCCAGTGGGAGCATCAAGCTGATTCCAACTTTCATGCCTCTCAGCGCACCAAAGGTTAGAAAAGAAATTGACCAGCAGTGGGGCTCTTGGAATTTGACCTGGAGCAATGGTCCCAAGGGAAGGGAGACTGGCCAAGTCATTTGGGGGGCCTTGGCAAGGGTCCTCATTCCGACCTGTCTTAAATATTAGGGGCGGTTTGCGGGTCGAATGTTTGCTGGGCTGAAACGTTTTGTTGCAGGCCTCGAGCCCCAAGGTTCCAAATCGAAGGCGGCAGATGCCCTTGACGCCTTGAGGCACACCAATGGGCCATGGAAGGGGGGGGTAGTAGGGCAGAGATGAAATGAGGTACAACAGTGTTTTTCAGTCATTTCATGGCAGTAAGATGGATGACGGAAGAGAAGGGTAGGAAACTCCATACTACTCTGCTTAGTTTTTTTTAAAATTTGTTCCGCTATCAGAACTGTACTTCAGAGCCAGAAGGGTCTCAGGGGTCCCTCACCCTCCTCCCCCCACTCACAAATTCAATATATCATATACATGCGGAGAGTATATGTGTATCTATACGGATAAGCATACTTGTGCATCGATATGTATCACATACACATTGTTGGATAAATCTTGGTGTAGGACTGGCGGTGTCCGTCCCAAACCATGTTGTATTTGGCTTTGGGATGACTCTATTCCGACATCTTAGGGGAATTCCAAAGCAAAGGTGCAAAAGCAGAAGCAAGTGAGATGTCTAACCGATTCTAACCCTCAATTTCTGATATGCAGAATTTTGAATCTCTCACCTGCAAGGCAGAGTGGCTATCAGGGTGCAGCTGCCTTGGCAGGGAAGCCCAGTGACCAGTGTTGTGCGTGGGCTGTCCCCAAGGTTCTGCAAAACAAGATGTCAGCGCCAATGGAGGGTTCTTGGAAGGCCCTCACCAAGAAACATGGTGTATTTGACGTCCAATGCAAGGCAAAATGTAGTGCTAGAGCTGGGTGTGTCCTTTCCATGGTCGTGGAACTACTGGATGCTTCATGTACATTGATTTGCAAGAGGCGCATTTCAAGGAATCACATTTGAAGATAGATTCAGCCGACTGTGCACTACCATGAGTTTGCTGGGCAAATGCGCCCAGTTCCAGGTGGTGGTCTTGGCAAGGCAGGCTTCACTGAAGCACCCCGTGAGGATTGAGTAGCATGGTCTCTGTCGAACACTTCTAGAATGATTCAAGAACTGAACGTTCAGACATAAATCACCATGCAACTGGAACAGGTCAGGCAATGAGAATCCCATTTGATTATATATATATTTGTTTCCGCAAATTTAGCCAGTCGGGACGGGGTCTGACGGAGAAGAATCATGCCGCTCCAGGCTGTGTGGAGGGCCTCGTCTGGCGTTCCTTGTGCCTTGGTGTTGAAAGGTCGTAAGACCCCCTTTGGTGTTGAAAGGCCATTGCCAGGCAACGGCAGAGGGATTGTTCCGGGTTCAGCTGTGCTCAGGCCATTGATGCCAACAATAGTGGTGCTGTGAGCACGTGCCGTCCTAAGCAAAGCCATGAGAAGAGAAGAATCTTGCTCTGGACGAATTTTCAAAGCAGAATGGCTGACGAGATCCGGCTGGTAGGGTCGCAGTCGTTTTTTTTAGCAGTTGGTTTGCCCGAGTAATCCAGCTGCCATGAAGGCGAATCAATGTACTGGTTGAGAATCATATTCATTTCCTCCCAGGCCACCCCATTCATATGCCACTCGCAAAGGTATGAGTTTGATAGCGCTCTTCGTATGCGATTGGGGTTGGACTATGAGGCGAGGAACTGCTTCAGCATCCATGGTGCAGGATCAAACGACACTTCTGGTTTGAACTTGGTCCATTCTGCATGTCCAGCCACTTGGACCATTTGATTATCATCAAAACATTTTTTTTTTCAAGCGCCATGACCAAGTGCAGATCCATTGAACCCACGGAATTTGAGGTAGCACATGAGTTCGGGCCCTTGAATTGATGACATGCCCGCCATTGTCACAGCAACATCAGGCAATCACTGGATTAAAGCTACGGAGCCTTTTCAAGGCAGGAAGTAACCGGCCATGCGGCGGAAGTTTCTGAATGACATAATTTTACATTGTCAATGAGCTTTTTACACCTGTAACAGGGACAAAATCATCCACGGAAGACGAATATCTTTTTTTGTTGGAACAGTTTGTGCCAACCAGATGGAGGCCATGTGCAAGCCGTCAGCTACATGTGATGTGGTTAATCAGCACCGGTGCAATTCTTTGGGGGGCAAATGGATCAATGTATATCAATGTCAAAAAATGTCCTAAAAGATCGAACACTTTCACCTTTTTCATCCATTATTTTCAATCTTCCAAAAAAATCAACCACTGTTTCAACATGTTCCCAAGGGTTATCACACTGCGATTGTGTCCCAACCTTCAGGCCTTTGATACGCGTCACTGTGGTTTGGTGTATGGCGTCGACATGGTCAGCAACAAACTCAGCCGCCCTTTGCGAAAGGAAACTTAGACTATAGTCATTGACGGGTAGTAAGAAGAGATTTGAATGCTTACTGCACTCGCTCGAGGGCCAAATCCGGCAAATAAGAAATGCATATATATCAGGCATCCAGAAAAGGACCCCCAGTAAGCAGA
>Ga0126342_10003481_pt1 | contig 26043 bp, 20 predicted proteins | sample Cyp1metagenome_FD_92528 | JGI IMG/M metagenome (GOLD analysis project Ga0126342, IMG submission 92528) | Coral microbial communities from Lord Howe Island, Old Settlement Bay, Australia - Cyphastrea 1 metagenome | ecosystem: Host-associated > Invertebrates > Cnidaria > Coral ... | reverse complement strand
GGCAGGGCGGGCAAAAAATCGCCGAAGAGACTTAGGCTATGGAATCCTGTTCCTGCCATCATTAATCCGTCTTGGGTTGCAAAGTTGGACCACTGTTTGAAACCAACCGCTGTTGGGGATCTATGTCGGCTTATTATTGTTAAGGATTTAAATTTAGTATTAGGGTTCCCTAATATTAAATATTTGCCTAATACTAAAAGCTACCTGCCGTGTTTAGTAATAGAGGGGGGGGCGTTTAGTATTAGGAGGAAGGGAATTATTTTATATTAGTATTTTTTCGGGAACTACCGTAATTTAAAATATATATCATGAAAAAAAACAATAATAATTAACATATTATTATTATTTCCCATTAAATTTCGATATTTCTTTAATAAAATTTTATATATTTATATTTTTTTCCCAATAACGTAAGCCAATGGGGTCTTCAGCCCAGAATAGCTCCAGTGTGCACTGGTGCAGGTGCCGGGTCAGGTTCAACGAGATTTCAGAAAAAGGTTCCGAAAATTCCGGAGATAATTACGGGAAGTTTTGGTACAAGGCCAAATCAGATTCAATAGGTTCCAGAAAAAATTCCGGAGAAGGCCTAGGAGGCTTCGGTACAGAGCCGAATCAGATTCATCAAATTTCCGGAAAAAAATCCGGATAAGAAAAATTTCCCGAAGAAGGTATGGGAAATTTTGCTGTAAGGAGTCAGAACAGGGTTCCGGAGAAGGTTCCGGAAAAGGTTCCGGAGAAGGTTCCGGAGAAGGTTCCCGGAGGCTTGGGTCAAATTCAACAAGGTTTTGGAAAAGATTCCGGAGAAGATCTGGGAGGTTTTAATACAAATCCAGGTTGTATTTAATAGGGATCCGGAGAAATTTCCAGAGAAATTTCCGATAAATTTTGGTATAAAACCAATTCAAATTCAACGGGTTCTGGAAAAAGATACAAAAACCAAATCAGGTAATCAAATTCATATAATTTATAGAAAACCAATTATATTATATATTAAATATTTATATCTAAATCGATATTGGAATTTAATATAATATAAAAAAAAAAATATTTTATATAATATATCGTAATTTTATATTATATAAATTTATTATAAAAAAAATAATTAGAATTTTTAAAATAACAATATATATATTTAAAATTCTAAAAATTATAAAAAAATATATATAATAATTTTAATTTTATAAATAATTTATAAATAATTTTTTATTATTATATTTATTCTTTTAATAATAATAATAATTATATTAATAATAATAATAATTATTATATTTAATATTTATAATTATTTTTAAAATATATTAAGAAGATAAATATTAAAAAATATAAATTATATTATAATTAAATAACACATAAAATATAATTTAACCATATTTTCCAAATTATTTTTGTAATTTATTATTTTATTTTAAATTATTTTAATTTATATAAATATATATTATTTATATTAAATTAAAAAAACCTTCTATTATAATATCAATTTATTAATAATTAATATCTCAAATTTATTTATATTTAATTATTTCGATTTTTTAATTAAATAAAAAACATAAATTCAAAACAAATATTTTAATATAAAATATATATAAATTTCTTAAATATAAATTATATTTTTAATTATATATTAAAAATCATTTCTAAATATTAAATAACAGGAAGATTCGCGAACCGAACCGCGCGAACCGAAAACCGCCCAAAAACCGGCAGTTAGGAAACCGAACCGAACCGCTAATGTATAAAATAACCTCCCGAACCGGACGAATCGGAGGGAGGAACCGGATGCGAACCGCCAGCATGTACTCTGTTTGTTTCTCTCAAGCAAACATTCCCTTCAATTTCTGTCCTCGTATTAGATTTATTTTTTTTTGGAAGCCCCCCAAAAACCAAAAATACAACCCTTATGCCCTCCTATTGGATTTATTTTTTCTAACAACACCAAAAAAGTTTTCTAACAACACCAAAAAAGCAAAAACGCAACCCTTGCGCCCTTCTAATTTTTTTTTTTAAAGCACCACAAAAACAAAAAACACAACCCTTGTACCCTCCTATTGGATTTGTTTTTTTAAAAGCCCCAAAAAAAGCAAAAACACAACCCTTATACCCTCCTATTGGATTTGTTTTTTTATAGCCCCAAAAAAAGCAAAACCATAACCCTTATATCTTCTTATTAAAAAAAAACCGAAAACAGACTCTACGACCAAATCCACCTAACACAACGTATCCTTAATATAAATCATAATAACCAACTAACTAGGAATATGTTTTGCTTTTTTAAATGGCCATAAAAAGCAAATACCAAAACCATAATTTACTCCGAACCGATTAGAAACCAAAAGCCAAACCGGTTAGAAACCGAAAACCGAATCAACCCGAGGAACCGAACCGAACCGGAAACCGAAAATTCCCCAATTCCTGGAAACCAAAACAAACCAATCCCACCCTAAAAAAATTATAATAAAATAATCCATATAATATATAATTTTTATAATACTTTATTATTATTAATATATAATCGAAATTCAAAATCAAAAAAAATATTAAATTTTCAACATAATTATATATACGATAAACATAATTATCAATATAAAAATATCAATATAACATAATATAACATAACCAATCCTAAATATTAGTTTAAATATATATATATATATTTAAATATATATATATTTATTTCCTATATATAATATTTAAATCTAAAACATACTAAATATAAAATAATATAAACTATTAAATTAAAACGCATAGTCATAAGAAACAAATACTAGTATATCGTAAAATATAGTTATAGATTATAACAAATAAACAAATATGGAAGCAATCGCAATACATAATAATATTGATGTAATCAATTCTCTGTATTGGGATTGAATTATAATTATATGTATATGGTTTGTAACTTACTTTTTTTTTGAATTGTTTGATGCAAGTCATTCAATCTTAAATAATTATGAGTAATTAGTTAGGTTCAAGCTAGTCAAATTCTTCTCAAAAGATGCCGCTGGACATATTCAGCCTGACATGAGGGCAATGCAGGAATGCGAAATCACACCAAATAGCTGGACATAGCTGGACATAGCTGGACTAACAAATAAGTTGTTTTGGTTCAACATGGCTCAACAGTATCACCGCAATTCTACTTGTGGTTGTCCGGAAGTTGGTCCAAAAATGACATCTGACCATCCTCGGAGTTGCTTCCAATGATTTCCGTCCGCTGCAGCCAGCAGATCCGGACAGCTGAAAAAAAAGGCCTGGGCATCCCTTGTTGATCCACTGCCACATGTCGACCCTGCCGGCAGATTGTGGGGAAGGGCTAGTTGATCCTGGAATGATCTGGTAGATCGCACCAGGATTGGAAGACACGTGGTACAAAATGGTACAAAGGTACAAGCGGTGATGCCTAATGAGTCACTTTTCTTGCAGCAGCAGCCCCTACACAAGATGCATACAAGATCTACAATGGGACAAGGGAATACAATGCCAAAGCATCATCCAGGTGTTTCAGTTGTTCAACCCTGGCACAGGCTGCAACCTCCAGTTGGAAAGCATTTCAGTGGGACGCTCGGCTGAATGGTCCTATTTCCGTGGATGGTATGCTTGGGATTGCTGCAGGCCATTCCTAATCCATCACCAACTTCACCAGTTTTTTAGACGGGTGTTTTTCCAACTTTCCAACGTACGTGCCACCAAAAAACCATGACTTGCCGAGTTTTTGATGATGGCATGCGCCATCATGCGCCATCATGCGCCCTCCCACCGTTCCACCGCACCTCTCGAACTTTGGGAGGCGTCAGCGGCCTACTACCATCGTCCCAGGCCAAGATGTTCCTCTGGAAATCCCGGGAAACATAGGGACTATGGCAGGTAGTTAGTTCCATGCCATGCCCCACAAAATCTACAAAGACCCGAGGGTATAAGACGCCAAAGAAATGTGGAGCAGTATGGAGCAGTGATATCCTGAGGAATGGAGATAATATGAAATAATCATAGATTGAACCAAACAAATTGTGATGTAAAAACGAGGAGGAACAGAAAGGTTGGAACCAAAGCACACAATGCGATCCAAGATTTTGCACAATGCGCAAGAGTTTGAATGTGAAAGAAGACTGTGTGGTACAGAAACAATCAGGTGTTCTCAAACCCAAGACATTCAGTCCCCACTTGAAAAACAGTGGGCCAACTCCAGCCAGGTTTTGGCTTACTCAAGTGCGACCCTCTCCTTCAACAACCACGGATTGGGCATATCATGTCCCCAAGAGGGTTTGTGGATGGGACCAAGACTTCTTGAGTTTGAACGAAACTGACATGTGCAAATAGGGTACTACAGACTGCAACCTAAATATTTACTGGTTGTACTGGTTGCCGAGTGGTGCATTCGGTCTTCTCGTCATTCTCATCTGAAACACGCAGTGAAAAGCAGGGCAGCATTCCCCACCACTCATTTATAGTTTCGAAAAAACATCAACCTACACTTCACCAAGGCCCAGTGGGTGTCATCAACACAGCACGGTTACGGTTGGGAGACCCGACCCGTGGCCACTTCTGTTGCGTGCAGAGAACGCTTCCCTCTGAATGTCTGCCTGTTGACGCTTGGACGGTGGACCCTTGAATGGCGTGGGTCAAGTATGAATCTAGAAATCTTCAAAAATTCAACACCTAAGCTTCCAGATTTCGAAGGCGTGTTCATACCTTCCCCCTACTATGAACTCTGTTTTTCAGGAAACACTGGTTTAAGGTTTAGTATTGAATCTATTCATTTTCAAATCCCTAATTTGAGGGTATTCAACTCTTTACGGCTGAAAATTGAAATTGTAGAGTCCTTGGTTCAACCTAGATTACACACACACACATATATATATATACACGACTATAGATGTATATTTACTCGATATAATATATACATTTAATATACATGTACACATTCATGGCACCCAGCCTCAGAGATTCCACTTGCACCAGAGGCGATACCTCAGAGCCATGGCTCTACCAGAGATGGGGTGGACAGTCCTGATGAACCTGAGGTATCATCCATTGTATGTGGATACGCATGATACACATGAAACACATGGAATCAAATGAATCCATATGGTATATCATGTAATAATATGTAATATTACTGTAATATCTATTTGATGTATGGAATTGAACACATGGGAGAACTATGGGTAAATCAAGTCAGATACCCTGCAAGGAAGTTATGTTTAAGCTTGGTATGAATACGTATTTATGGCATTTTCAACCTACTGGTGGAAAACAATTCCTGAAGTACGCAACCAACTAACAAATGGAGCCAACGTCGGAAACCAAGAAAAATGAATCAATTTGGGACGCGGTTCCAACATATTCCACCAACATAGCTCCATCCTGCAAAGGCACTGCGCCTGATTTTCTGGCACCCGCACTAAGATTCAACTTTTCTGCTGTATAGGCTTCAAATTCTGCGAACTGATAAAAGAGAGAACCCACAGCTGGATTAAACAGTAGTTTGTGGAAGCACTCCAGCATATAATGGGCTGTAGGTACGCGCTCTCTCCGTTTAGTGCAAAATTAGGGTCACATCATGGGTACGTCGAAACTGGTCCAAATTTGGGGACGTTTGCTCTATGTCGCATTTTGTGCGATGCACATAAAGAGAAATGGACAAGAGCCTGGCTTTACATACCAAAGAATTGTAGTGTCGAGGTTTCACAACATCCATTTTTACATGTGAACAATCAATTTTTCCAAGTGCACAAGATGGAATTATGATTCTGAGTTAGACCTCACTCTCCAGCTTTGTATCCACAATTGCCCCCTGCAAACTCCACAGCCGCGTCATGGCTGATAGGGCCCCAACTCGCTGTTTCGACTCTGTCATGTCTTCGGGGCCTTGGAAACCATGACAAGGCTCTGGTTCTCTCAGGTTCTGTCATTTGTTTGATGACTGGAAAACTAATCGTTCAAAGCATTCACAACTGAGGCACACAAGTGACAAATGAGGGCAAATGGATTGTTTTACTTTCGAGATGTTGGTTCTAATTGGTCTAGTCGGTTGAACCATGTTTCAAATCCAAATTTGATTGTGCATGATTATGCTAATATATCTTTCCGACACGCTTCGAAACCTGCCAAGGCAAAACAAGGCGAATGTAACCACCATGTATTTGGAATAGCGGACGGCGCTACAACATGCCCCATGTGCGGCAAATACATGGCACGCAACAGAAATCAAGCAATGGACATTGGTTTCCCAATCTTTCGACCAAAGATGTCGAGATCATCCTGAGCGGTTGCCGGCCAGACATGTAATTTTCCTACGGGGTGACTTGGTGGCATAAATGGCCTAAATAACTTGGTTGATTCGAACATAAAGCACAGGAAACATTTGTCTTTCGCATGAAACTGGGTGTTTTCTTGCAGATTTTTCATCATCCAACTCTGGGAGGGCAATTTTACTTTTTTTCAATCTGATTTGAACCTCTGAAACAACATGAGGCAGGTTTGCTTTTGGCACGCCCGCCTGCAAAGTACACTGGGCATCCTGGGCACCTTTTAAAACCATCCATTTCGGCAGCTTATACCTAACTGTCCATTTCGGAACTCAATTCTTCAATTCTTCCCCAGGAAACCATGAAATTCCCATTCAACATCATTAAACCCCAAAAATCCAACATCCCCAAGTGTCTTCCAGCGGCCTGTGGTTTTTCCGCATTCAAGTCCTGGTGGACGAAACCAAGGGCCCCTAGTTGGACGTAGCATATATCACGTTTATTCACAATAACATATGCTATATAAAGAATACATACTATACTAATATATATATATATATATATATATATATTAATCACAAACTATAAGAAATAAATAGTATCCACAATATTCAGTATACCATACCATAGCAGCTAATATGTATGTAACACATAAAAAGAACACAACATATTTAAAACCATGCTCTAAACCTTTTCAAATACATAGCTGAACAACGAGAAAACTATAAATAAATGTTCAATGAACATGTAAAAAATGCACCTGCAATATGTATATTTCAACACGTGCTTTATCATTTGTAGCCATGTTGGAAACACAAACAACAGATTTGAATATGTAACTATATGTTACATATATAATTAAACAATATTACGCATACACGCCATTGCCGAGCTTGAGAGAATGTTTATGGTTACATCAGAACAGTCATTGTGAGAAAGTAGAAGAGAAGATGTTGGACTGTAACATCAAGTATGTGAAACAGTTAGAAGACCATGAAGCATGTGAGAAAGCGGCAGAGAGAATGTTAGAGTCTAGAGTCTAGTCTAGAGCATAACAGCAAATATGCAAGAAAATACAAGAGGCGTTCATGCAACCCTCCAAATCCCCTGCACACCCCAAACCCTCCCCTGGACCCCCCAGAACACATGACACAACGTGTGACGCGCGCGCGCGCTCCTAGAGGCGCTGACGCCAAAAAGCGTAAGAGAAAATCTACTGAAACTATGGTTTTACAATAAATTCATTTTTTTAAATAACCGGCTGCCAGCCAGTTAGTCGCCGGGCTGATCATGTAAGCATATTCCATGAAACTACAGCCCAACCCGCATCCAAACCACACAATGCGAACCGATGCTCCTCAGGAACGTCGTCTTCGGGAACGTCAACTGTGGCTGGGAATGATGGTTTTGTCCAATCCAAAATGATGAATTTTAATGCATGTTATGCACTGATGTGTTTCTGAATAGATTCCTGGATCTGTTGTCCCGAAGCCTGGCATCTTTCATCATCTTTCCCAAGCAATCAGGATCCCATTGGGCCAACTGTTTTTGAACATCTGCAGAACCGAACATCTGCAGGACCGTCGGCGACGTGCGACGCCAACAACAACCCCAATTCCGATTGCTAAGGCTTTTGCATGTTTTAACCATCTTTGAGACTTTTTGGCACATTCTGGTGTGATCAAAATCCGTTTTTGTGTACCAACTTTGCCATGCAAGGTCCTTCATAAACCCAACAAAAAGTGATTGCAGGCTGCAAAACAAATCGCACTCACATCTTTAGCAGTATACGATCCCTGAAGGACCCATGGCAAAACAACCCCAAGGCCCTGCCTAGACCTCGCATTTTGCCGCTCCCTGGCCTAGCAAACACTGAGGAAATTCCATCAAGTGCTCAGCTCCAACTGTTCTGACCCCAAATCACAGCCACATTTGGAGTTTCGAGTATTCCAAATCAACCCCCAAAACAGGACACGTGTGTCGCCTGAATCTCCTGAACATGGATGTAACATGATGTAACCACATCGAAACCTGGTGGATCTTTCTGCGTTGGGCCTGGGAACCCTATATGTTTCCTCCCCTTCTTTGGGTCAAAAATTGAACTTCCCATTGAAGAATCTGGAGTCACGTGAGTCGTAGGTCCGCTAAGACTGGTTTGACCCTCCGGTTTACCATCAGGAAGGCTTTCCGCGCATGGTTGGTGGCATACTTCATCACACTGCCACCCTACACATGTTGGACATATGAAGAAATATGAATGGCTGATGTCATTCCAATCACCAAAATTTTGACCTGTTTGACCCCGTCGTAGGGAACATTAACAGCTGCAAACCTCAACTTTGTTTTATGGCAACTCTTTGGGAAAACTGGAACTTGGCCATCGCCTCACTTCCATGTATATGAACATATATGAACATATATAAACATATATGAACATATATGAACATATATGAACATACATGAACATACACAAAACATATTTAAATATATGTATGTATGTATGTATGTATGTCTGTATGTCTGTCTATCTGTTTGTCTGTATGTATGTATGTATGTAAATAAATCAGTGTATATATAATTATATATATACATATATTATTGTACATGGGGCTCCACAGCGAATCTACCCATCCCTAGACAAATTGCAGAACAAAGGCCAAAACCCACCGCTTTCAAACGGATCAAACAACAACATGGTTCCACAGGGGATATGGCCTTTGTTGGAATTGACTTCATCGTCAACGCAAAATCTGGGTTCCCCAAGCAGGACGTGGTTCTCGGATGGAAGTTGGAAATGCCTCGCAGGGCTGGGCCTTATTGGAAGGTATGTCATATGGGGTAGAAATAGATCTGCATTCAACAACATGACCGATCAATTTTCGATGTGCAGTATCTTCAACAACATCCATGGTGATTTGTGCGAACAATTTTTTCCATCCCAAAAACACATCAGAAATCGAATGGGGAGCATCAAAGCCGAATCGCAGTTTCAGAAGTTCAGCGAACATGATTGTAGCACCAGCCGAAGAAGACTTTCAAACACGAAATGCAAGTGAACGCAGAACATAACAGAGCATAGTTACGCGTTCGCTCTCACGGGATTTATGGTGCGCCACCCCTCCTGCGGCCACCGCGACTGTGTGGCTGCGCCATGGGATTCGTTGGCTTTCCAGCTGCCGATGTGGCCTCTGGTTCGAAAGAAATTCTTGGATGAACCAACCTTTCTCAGTCCGTAACTTGTCAGTAACTTGGGGTATCCGCTACATCCCATGTATCCGATGCAAACAGGGTTGAAGCATGTTGAAGCCATGGTTATGAACCACTAGCGGGATGCACCTATGAGTATCGTCCCCAAAATTGTGGCAAGAAAAGCAAAGGCCCAATTGAAATAGAGGGATCGCCCTTGATGCAAGCACTTGCGCATGCTTGCCTCACATGCCCATTCTTGGTGCGTGGTATTCCCCTATTGCCCGCCCCCCCAAAAAAACACTGGAGGCATCCATAACAATGTGCTCTCCCTGCGACGCTTGTCGCGCCTCACTGCCAGCCTCGCTTGGCTCATACGCCGACCTGGTTAGGTGGGGTTGGAGAAGGTTCCCAGCTCGCCCGCAGAGGACGCGTGGCGGGCCCCTGCCATTTTTGGCTGCGTTCACAAAACCCTCAGCGAGCTTCCGTTGCCCCAGTCGCAATTTGAACTTGCTCCATCGCTGCTGCTCTTTGAACCTCTTCCAGAGCACTTTGGGCAACATGAGCTTGAAAATTGCCTCGTCAACCGCAATGTATATTTGCATGCCGTGCACCAGGCGGATGCTAAACAATGAGTCAATGACTTATTTTGAAGTTGACAGCTGCTTCTTGCGCAAGTGCCAACTTGCGGAGGTATCGCTACTAATTACCTGGGGCTCGTGCTTCAGTGCTCACAGGATGCTCACAGGCTGGTTCAGTCACAAAATCACGCACATGCACAGAAACCTGCGGCATTTTGTAGATATAGTGTGCGGGTAGGTGAGTGGGGTGTCATTCATCACCCCAGGGTTACTATCCAACAGGGCTACTATTCAATCAAGTTGCCTTGGCACCCTGTCATTCTTGAAAGTTAGAAAAACTTCCACAACATACCCAGAACATTCAGAAAACTTCCAAAACATTCAAAACAACTCCCCACCCGGTGGATTGGCCTGTTGGGTGCCACAACTTTCATACAAGAAGTGCTTGCAAAACTCCGGTCTGTGTCCTGTCCTGCTGCTGCCTAAATATTTGCGAATCATTAAGACAACATGGGATTCTTGTGCGATTAAGAAGGAAACTCCTGAAACCATGTTTCCAGACATGTTCTTACATATTCTTTCGAACTACCAGTATGACGTGAATGCTTCTTTGAGATACTTTGAGATAGATCTGAATTGCACATCTGTCACATGTCACAAAGACGCGCGGGTTCTACGCATGTGCAGCCTAAAACAGTTAGCTTTCCTGGACTCGATAACCTTCCCCCCGCCGCACCCAAACCGCTTGTGGGACAAAGCGCTTGTGGGACAAAGGGCTGGGGATGTTGATGGGGAGAACGCCACACTTTCGGATTGAGGTCCTTCTCATCCAAGTTTCATCTAGGGTAAGATCTAGGGGTGTAGACACCGACGTTTTGAGTGGATGATAGTGTAGGAAATGGAGGGCTGGTTGGACCAAGAGGTTCATCATAATTTTCGATGTCCATTCGATTCATGCTTTGATTTGTATAGTACTTTAAGATACTTTAAGTACTTGTATAGCCTGTGGATGATTCCATACTTTAAGTTGTTACAGTATACGTACAGGTGGAGATTCATGCCATCTTTCGGCTATCGGTAGATGAGCTGCTACCACGTCCTGCACTGATGGAATAGGAGTCATGAGCACAGTTTCAGTTTATACCCTTAATATCCCTTAGTCAACCCAGACCGACTCTGCCTCGAATCAAACAGAGGCCCGAAATCCCCCAAACTCCGAAACCTATGGTTGGTTTGTTAATGTTTGAATATGTTTGAATATGTTTGAATAGCTGCTTCTCGAAATTGGGAAGCTCATTCGCAGGGACCTTGGACACCCATCACTTTCCCCTCCCTGGTGTTGCCGCCGGTTCCCATCGCTTCGGCATCCGTACCAGACCGAAACGCCTGAACTCAGACCTCCCCGCCTGGCGCCACGCGAGATCCCCAATTCATACAGACTCAGATTTCTTGAACCATCCACCCCAAACATCAGTTTTCGCATGTTCCCCCATGCCAAATAGCAACTTGTGGCTTGTGGTGTGTTGGGATTTGGGAACATCTCGGAGTATGTCGGAGCCATATTCATAAGGACAGCCAGCCCATGTCTGCGATGAACTGACTGTTGGCTAGAAGAAAGGGAAACCGGAAGTTTTGACACCTGAGAATGGAACCGGAGGCCTTCTGTACCAACTTCAGTTTAATAATGTTTATTCATCAGTTTGATGTTTGTATATGTTTGTGCATCATTTCTATCTTGATATTATCATATATCATATATCATCATATATCTCCCCATTTTGTGGTGTGCCATGAATCCCATTCGCGACAAAAATAAGGCGGTGCATCCCCCGGGCCCACCTGGCAGTGCTGTGTGCATCCCGACGGAGGCCAGACATCATCTTGGCTGTGGTCAAGGATATTCTAAACAAAAGCTTGCCCCCCAAAAAACATGGCATTTTATTGTTGTATGTTGAGGATAACATACAAAAACAGATTCCAATAACATCCAATAACATCCAATAACATCAGTGTTGTATGTTGAGAGGACGGACTCCAAATGGGGATGTTCACCAGTTGGCAAACCTGGCAAACCCATACCCAATGGGCTAAACCCTTACGGCAGGACATAGGAGGACCATATTCCATAACGTGTACATACATCTTTTTTAGGGATGATCATCCCACATAATATTGGACGCTACATGATCTTTCCGTGGTCAAAGGTAGGTCCTCGACAAGACTGTGGCTGGATTGGCTGGGCGAGCAGGGTGTCCCATCAATCGTGACCCGCATTGAGCAAAGCTAGGCAAAGAAACTCTCTCAACTTCAAAACTTAAAAGATCATCATGTAGCACTCTTTCCGCACAAAACATGGGATTTGATATGTGAAGATTCCCAACCGTGAGATCCGTGACCGCCGTGGCAACATTTTCGGTGTCTTTTAACACATGTGCAACAGTACGAAACTAACAGCCCGTTTCGGTTGAACAGGTCCACCATTGTCCAACATCTTGCTGGATCGTTGCACCATGTTGCACCAGCCACAGGGCCCTCTGAGTCACCCCGCTGAGGCAAATTTCATGGTTCGCGCGGAGAGGTGCTTGTTGATGAGTCTCAAGAACCTCACAGGCTGAACAAGACTTCTCATGAACCATTGCGAACAAAGAACATATCTACCCCTCGGTGTATACACATGTGTATACTAAAGCACTGTAGATATGTACTTTTCATACGTTGGTAGAAACTTGGATACCATCTCCGAAGTAGCAATTACTCCTGTACACCTCGGTGAACATGATAGATCCAGCATCAGCACCTATGTCCCTAGGGATGACAAGTTGGTCACGCATGCAAGACATCACTGACAGGTGAATGTGTGCACCTGGATCTAGCGTGAGTGGACCAGCTGATCTGATCTCAAGCAGTCAACCATCCGTCTTTTCTTGGTAGAATCCTCTGTCTTTCTTATTTTCTTTAAGTTACAAGATCACAATCTTTGATGGCTTCGTCATGCATTATCCCCAAAATGGTGATATTCTCTGCGATTTAGGATGTTTCAAATTGCTGAAATATCTCAACAGGATGACTCTGCCAAGGCACTCGCTCTCGGGGTGGCGAATATCCACACCTGGGCGTTTTGCCAAAGGGGGTGAACCAATGTTGAGGGGAGGCTAGGAACATCAAGGAACGCTCGGAAAATGGCTGAATTCTGTTACCATTGATTACAATTGTCGTTATTGTTAAATTATTGATTATAATGTTATGGTCGTTGTTGCGCCTATTTTTCATTCACAATCATTTACATTTCCTATTTTCTATGATAATGATGGTGATGACGATGACGACGAAGAATTTCATCTATTCATTCCAACCATCCTGTGTGGTGTGTGATGTGAGCCATCTCCACGGGTCTTCCTCCAAAGTTCGCTGCATTGGTGACGCTGTTCCGATCGCTTCGACCCTAACATTGACGAATCTGATCCATCAGATCAGCAACGGCCAATATCATCATTCAATGACAATAAGCTTCACATATCCATACCAGGAGATCTATTGCTGTTAGACATGTCAGGACATGTCCATATCTATCCATCTCCAAGCTAGCCACATCATCCAAGTGGGCTTGATTTTATTTGAGGCTTCATCGGTTTCATCAGCGTTCATCCTGAATCCCAGCTGAAATCACCCGGGACCGACGCTTGCTCCCAGGACTTGTTGCATCTGAGCCTGCGTCGAATAAACAGCTGGTTGTCATAGCAGGTTCTTATCAAAGTTATCAAACTACCCAGAGGTTTCACCAGATACTGACCCATGTTGATTTTAGATCTCTCCATCTATCATCATCTATCAGTATGTCTCTTCTTCTTTCAAAATGTTGATTGGTTCTTTTCCTGGTTTGGTCAAGTTTAGTTCAAGCGCCCAACTCAATCCATAAAAGTTTCCATCCATCAAATTATCCACAAAGAATCAATCTCTCCGTCTCTCCCACTTACAAGTACGGCACAGTGAAACAATGGCACAATTTTCGAAAACCAATGCACTTCTGAACTCACCGTGTTTTCGTTGTTCATCTTTGCTCCTGACCCTGCCCACCTGAAAAGTTTGATTCGTCAACTGATTGCAGTCCTGCTCGAGCGGCACCCTCCATCTTGGGGTCATGCGAATGGAACGATAATGGATGTAGTCGAGTCCCCAATCTTTGAAAGGTGGATACTGTGTCCAGGTCATGAATGATCATGAATGGGGTCTCTGTTGATCTGTGGCCGTCCCTGAGACCCTCTGCAGCATCTTTTTCTGCAACGGCAATTGAAACTGTTGAACACACAATGGACATTTCCTAAAGCATTTTTGAAACAGAATACCGGACAGTGGATGTCGAATCTTGAGGACTTTGCGCCAAGTGAAGACCAAGATCCCTGATCATTTACCAATTAAAGCAAGTGCTGGATTAACCTTCTTGGAATTCTCAGGAATTTGTCAGATTTGAGATTAATTTCTTGGAAATTGCAAACCCAACTTTCAGAAACGGAAAGACAACCAATCACCATAGCCATAAAGCAGGTACCAATCTACTGGGTGAAGTCCTTCCATCTCCTTTTGAACTTTAGATCCCATCAGCTCCCATCGTGCCCGAGGCTCCACACCCACTGACAGTAGAGACGCTGGATGGCAGGACCACGCCTGGATGCATCCCATTCCCGGAATCACATTACCCCTTCCCCCGTCATACCAGGCCTCTGCCAAAAGGCCTCATTCACAACCTGTCTGGCGGCAGTGGCTCCCCGAGATTTAGTATATATATATATGTATATATGATTTGTATGTATGTTATACATACATAAATGATCATACATGTACACTCTAATCTCTTCGGTCAAAACTTAGCCATTACCCCCAATGGGATAGGATAACACTAAGCATGCCCAAAATCTGTGGCCCCCTAGGCCTAATATAAAGTGTGACTCCGCCTCGTATCTATTGGACGAACACTGTAACTACTGTACCAAACTTCACTGATCACAGCTTCGAATAACAACTTCAGAAAATGTGCGCCCAAATGCGCCCAACCAACGAGTCCACATCAGCAGCAAAAACCTGGTGCCTATCAAGACCTTCTGCTTGAAAATCACGGAAACGTGGCAATGCCAATGTGAAAACACTGGACATGTTGGCCGCAACCCTGACATCTTTGCTTCTAAAGTTCATATAGCTATGGACATTTCAACCATTCAAATCCTACAACAAACCATCCGGATGGTGGATGAACATCCATAGGTAACAACATCTACCAGCTAAAATCAGATAAGTTTTGATAGTCTTGAGATGTCTTCAGATTTTCCTATTTTTTTTTATGTGGAACACCAGCCAAAAATCAGCTACAGTAAATCCTGGAAGTTTTGGTGTGAAAACCCGACGGCACCTCCATGGGCTCTGCTGCTTGCAAGGATGCCTCTGGCATAGGGTTTTGGATGGTTTTTGTTCATGGGAGGATCATCTATAAATGATGCCATAGAACATGATGACATCATCCACCAACTGGCATGCGCGATTAACATTTATAGTATGCTGTAGATGAGTAGTACATTGATATGGCATGGTTTCATATGTTTTTTGGGTTCATTTGCAGCAGCCGGAACACGTTAGCAGCCGCTCGTCGAAGCCATCGGTGAATCCAATTCATCCCGAGCATATCTCACCTATGGGCCTATAAGATCCAAAAATATATATATATATAATGATGTGTATATATATAATGATGTGTATATATATATATGGTATATCAGGTCGCCAATCAGATGTATCTTGCCAATCTACAGCCGTGCCCACGGATTTTGATGATTCTTGGCTGCCTGATGTTCTCGCAGTTGTTCTTCTCTCAGCCTTGGCTGCTGTGACCGGGATTGGTAGCAAACATCTGAAACAACAGGCAGTGCGATCATGGCTGTCAAAGAAACAGACAGTCGAATCTGAAATGTATGTATGATACTCTATACTTTATGATAATAATATTACGGCAAAACCCTGAGGTTTGCCCGGACTCGCAACGAGCGTCCGGGCAAGCCAAGATGATGATGATGATGATGATGAAGAAGAAGAAGAAGAAGATGATGATGATGCTGATGTTTTTGATTTTGAAACCCTATTAAAAACCCAAAACGACTGCATGATTAATTGTTCCACGGGGCCGGGGCATTTGATATTTTCTTGAAGCCCCAAAAGGAACCCTAATGATTGTATGGTTAATTGTTCCATGGGGCCGGGGGATTTTTGACATCTTCTTGAGACCCTATAAGATCTTATGGAAACCCTAATAACTGTATGGCGAATTCCATATGATATGTAGAAGCGACATGTTCTGGTTTCATGATATGTAGAAGCAACATGTTCTGGTTAACACCCTAGCAACATAATTAAACATAAAATCCTTCCCGTTGTTTGACGTCGTACAGAATTCCCTGGTATTTACGCTATTCTGGGCTTGGGCAAACCTCGGGGTCTGTGTGTGTAATATTATACGATCATCCTTTACACTGCAAAGCTGTCAAACTCATTTGCCCCCATTCCACCCTGTCGTGGCAGCCAATGGGCGGAGGTGACGCTGCATCTGGTGTAGGAATCTCATCATTTGGTCCATCCGAAACGTACCTGTCGATGCCAAACAGGCCTAAAGGTGGGAGCGGTCCGTAGACCACTTGAATTTTTGCCTTTTCGCAGTCCTATTGAAGATTTAGACGACAGTGCTGGTGAAATTTCAGAACTCCATCTTCCGCTCCAAGATTCTTTCCTACATTTTTCTACATTCATGGGATTAAATGATATTAACATATATTATATAAATATATTTAAATACTAAATGCCCCAAAGGTTCCCCCCCAATGATATCCCAATGATAGCTGAGATTCACCCAGGTCACGGGACCATCGGCACCGGATTCGCGGCAGGGTAGCCCTTACCTGACCGGGTCGAAGCGTTGACGTTGCTGACTGGTCCGCTGGATACCATGGCCATTGTAAACCCATTGGAGAACACCCCGGTGGTTCACGGATGTGGGTCTCCATAGTCACGATCCTGCCGACTCGTGGATCAGCCATGAATTTTCCAGCAGATTTCCAAATGGTTTAGGATTCTGAGGCTCCTCACTGGGACCTTCGGACTCCTCAGACATAAAAGAGCTGGGTGCAGCAGGATCGGAGATCAAAAGTGATCCACCTTGTATGGGTAAAGGATGGAATGTGATGGAAGAATCTATTGCTTCATATGGTTTAAGGATGTTTAAGGATGTTTGATGTTTCACGGTAGGTTCTAATTCCCTGGCAATCCAAAATTGGATGCTTTCCAAGCCATAGTCAGCCTGGACCCATTTAGGATCTAGGATACAATGGTAGAAATGGTTGTATATTGATGGGTGCTTCATTATATTGATGGGAATTCATATGGGAACTCATATGGGAAATGATTGAATACTGGTATATCATGGCTGGGAAAAGATGTGATTGAATCACGTTGAACGATCATCGTATCTGGTCAATGGCTTTCACTCATCCCAAAACATCAAATGAATCAATGAAAGCATCCTCATCCCAGGTATGGCTAAACGGCTAAACGTATAAAATGTTGGAAACCAGAAACAGCAGGCTGCTTCTATATACCATCACCCAGTAGAATATCCCATTATTTCCCATTCTATCCCCACTATATCACCTATTTTTGTTATCAATCAGCACTTTTGGAGTACTCTCTGGAAATCAAACATGGCTCAGTAGGCTCAGTAATAGTTCGATGATTTTCCCATATATATCATTTTATGTCATAAATGATTATTTCCATTTAAATCTCCATTTTATGGATGATGCTCTCATTGAAACCTCCGTTTATGGCGGACTTCCCAGCCATGGTTGATTACTGGAGGGTACTCTGGCTGCTCCTCTGGATCTACTTTGCCAAGTGCGAGACCTGCGGCCGTGTCAATGTTCGATACCTTCCTACTGCACTACATGTGTATGAACACATATACAGTATACATGTATATACCACTCTCTCTATATATACACACATGGATACATATTAGATATTTTGGATACGTTACATAGTAGTACTAGACTACTACTTGACTAGTACTTGTATAATATATCTTTGTCGACACCATCTTAATCTCCATCGACACCTGACCTGTCCATTTGCCTGACTCTATCTCTGTGTCGGACGGTCTCCATGTCTGCATGTCTATCTGGCAGTCAAACTATCTCTACAAACTTGACATGCCTCAAAGGAGTGTTCCCTTAGTTCCAGCTTTAGACCAGCATAAGATGCATCAGTGCTCATCATGTCCACGGAATTTTGCTGGGAACGAAACAATGTTGAATCCAAGTCCACTGAACTATAATATACTGGAACGACACCGCAGAGCGCAAAACGGACAATTGAAACAGTTGGATCGGTACCTACCGTACATACCACATGAAAACATGTTGAGACACATCAAGCCTTATATGTTTACAACTGAGATCGTATACAAGCAACTCATATGCGCAATATATATAATATATACACACTGTATCTACTATATATAATACACATGATTATCTGATTATTCCGTATATAGACACTATAAGTATATACATATGTCATATACGCAATGCATCTTCGCCCAAGTCCAAAGCAGCCTGGAACTTGAGGAGATTTGGGGCTGCGTCGATCCTTCCCTGGTGACTGCCCTTAGCGGTACGCTTCGAATGGGTGGAAATGGCTATGGGGTGACTTTCCCAGATCGTGATTTTACACAACAAAACTTGAAATTTCACACGCCAGCTATGTACCACAACCCCAAACCTTGCAATCTCTTGGTTTTCACAGCAAAATAACTGGCTGTTGTGCAGTTGTGCATGTTCATTCTATACACAGTAAAAAGATGCAAACCATAGTGTTAAATAGTGGCCCCATTGGTTTTGACTTCCAGCCAAATCAGTCATCCATGCTGCTTTTTTGGCAGTTACACCCTGCTTCGACACAACTTGGCATCTGCTAAACACCAGCTTGACAAAAGTGACCCGACACACCGAGGCAAATATTGCAATTCTTCATAGGGGCTGTAAAGATCGTGCCATCACCTTCTGTATAATGACACATGGGCTGGAGGTGATCGTTTATTTTCAACAGAACTTGCAACCAGCCTAATATCATGAACAAGTTGCTCACATCAAGAGCAAAACACAGATTTGGTTGGCAAACATATGGATACATGCGTACGTATGTGCATATATTACGCATTCACAATTTGTGTCACCCGCGAACAAATCCACCATTCTGCCATAATTTGTGGGCAACAAACATATGCATAACAATTTTCATGCATATAATACAATTCTTGATATATATATATATATATCTGAATATTCATTATTATATATATATACACACGCATTTATGTATATACCATGGGTACATGACAAGAATCATGGGAATAAGAATAAAAAATCAGAATATTGCGAGTAATGAACATAATTTCAAAATCATCATTGACATATATCCCAGCTACATAATAAACATTGTAATCCATGGATATTACATTAGGTACATTCTGGCCAGTACACACATATCTGTATATATACATATATATATATATTATATGGCTTGGACTGACAGGCTGAATTCATTGTTGCAATGCCGCAACGACCTTCGTTACTATGGGCATGAAGAAAAACATATATTATCTTATATATAGAGTACATTGATATACATTGATACATTTCTTTATAGTTCACATCCTGATCACTTGTAGCCACTACCTCTGCACCAAGTCGCAAGGTGCTGGCGATCCGATGCCGCAGGCGCTATCAGGACTCGGACCTGGCAATTTATCCATGGCTAAAGCGCTGGAATCACCAAAAAATTGTGATTTTATCGCTGATTTATAGATCTTCGAGGTAGGGGGTCTCATCAGGGGATTGGCCTAGGGGTATCTCACTCAGCTTCGAGTGCAATGTCATTCAGATTTTGAATGAAATTGTCATTCAGGCGGCTCGAAGCTATGTTTTTTATGTGTGAAAATGGCGATTACAGCGACATTGTAATTTACCCGCAAACAACATACAGTAATTTATATAACCAGCAGAAATGGTGATTTGACCACCAAAAAATGGGATCAAACGTAAACTAAATGGGTTTTAATCAGCTAAGATGGCTTTAGCCATCAAACGGCTTGGACCACCGCCCCTGGAATCTCTTGGTTTTCATATGTTTCCATATCAAAACAACGCAAATATGGATAAATTATGATAAATATTGCATATTTTGATATATTGTGGCATTCCAAAGTACTCAAAGTGAGGTCTGCTGGACGCATCTTATAGGCACGGTTTGTTGAGGTCCATCTCCCGGGCACGGCCTGGTGGCCCATCTGAGTAGCCCCTGGCGACTGACGAATCTTTTACCGCCGAATTCTTAGCTGGGTCGTACTATATCATTTCACCATCATTTCACCATGATTTCACCATGATTTCACCATCATTTCACCATCATTTCACCTATTTTTGTCCATTTGCAGCAAACAAAATAGCATAAAATAGCCATCAACCTGCCCTTCACCAGTCCGGTTAGTGCCCCAAATTGTGGAGATCAGCTTCGCACCTGGGCTCATCCCGCCGTCCAACTGATTGAAGAGCGTCCTCTGGCATCCAGTGAATCAGCTGGGCACCAAACATATGACACTTGGGGATGAAATGGGATGATCATCCCATTTTTGGGATGCTAAAAAACTAGGTGTTGAAAGATCTTGAAAAGGACAAAGAAAAATTATCTTTTGAAAGATGTTGTGCCACTGCGGATCTCCCAATCGAAACAAATGGTGGGTTCCCTGTTTCTCAAGAATCAGCTCTGCATCATCATCTCATGTCTATCAAATGTGTTGACCCTTTCATACGTGTTCATAGATCGGGCCCTTTTGAGAGGATGCACGCGAAGACGTGTTACGAGGCTTGTGGTGACATTGAAATGCATTTCTCTATCGTACTAAGGCCTGAAAACTAGATGAATGCTGCAATTGCATTCCTTGAAAAGAAGTGCTGTTCTTGCTGAAGAAACAAAAGATGCCCGCAGTAATCTTCATAATGACGAATTTGACATGGGTTTGCCCGAAATTAGGACACCACCAGTTTTCCTATATAAACATGTAGCAAATTTATATCATGTTATTCTGTGTTGGAGCATCCCCCCATTTTCGGACAAAACCACATGTGAGAACCATCCTAGGGCACCGCACCAGTAGCGGCTTGTAGGTGAAGTGCCCCTGACTGCAGGGCTCCACAAAGTCCATCAAGACATTGGCCGCCTCACTCTCTTCCTGCGATGGAAACATGATGGAGACCCCGGTGATGTGGCCTGCAGGTTGAATCAGCTCATTTCTTCATTGAACTCAGACACCAAAATGCTCTCGGCTCAGCACTTCTAATGCACTTCTATTTAGTGAATCGACATTGACATTTTGGAATTGAACCTACGTTTGAATGTTTGAATGATGTCAACATCTACTAACCAGATCGCCCCTGTTTTGTACATAATATAAGATAATATGTATATTATATATATATAACATTTCGAGCACCCAGTTTTGATCCATACTGATGTCTGCACGCTCAAAAGCACCCTTGACCCACGCAGCTAATATCCGGGGTCGCTCCGTCACGCCCAGCTCATGCAGAACAATGCGCCTTTGAACCAGTTCCAGTGAGAATAGACCGTTGGGATGAATTCGTTTTGCTAAACTTTGTCAGATTAGATGGCAGAGTTGAAAGCACTCAGAGGGTTCATGATGTCAACTTCGAAGGACTTAGGATTCTTGGATCTCGCTTGACCTGTGTTGTGGTGTGTTCTTCATGGGGCCCAGTGAAGGTTTCAACGATGTGCAGAATTCAGATTTGGAATGCAGCTGAGTGGTTTCATTGTTCAAGCCACGACAAAGTCCAGGATCTTAGGGATTCATATGGATTCATCAAAAGCAGAAAACCAAGGACGATCGACATGGTATCTATTTCCATGATGCTATGGAAATTGGTGTAGATCTCTGATGCAACATCAACAACTCCTAACAACAATGCAGGTTCAAAAAAAACACCTACAGTTATGGAAATTCTGGGTGCACTACCCCCGAGAGGTGAACTGTTCAACTATTCTGGAAGAAATCGAAAAACAACTGATTCAAATGATGGTTAAATCTCATAAAGCCATTGGTCGCAGTTGATAACCCCTGTTCATAATTGTTCATAAACCTATTAGTGCCACTCTCATTTTCCCAGTTACAGTAAATCCCATTTGTTTAATAGCAGAACCAGCATTTCTGATCCTTCCAACCGCCAGACCAGTATTCTCCCCACTCGTGGATTGTACTTCCTGGGTGTCACGCCAGCATTGGACAGGTAGAACGCCAGATCCCTGCAAACGGTCCAAACGAATCATATATAAACTTGCGCACACACACACAAACATATATACAAAATTATACAAGCATGTGCACAAACACACACACGCACACACATGTATGTGTAGAGATAAAGTAGCGTTGAACTTCACACCATTCTTTGCTGCCGGATTGGTCTGTCTCAAAGCAGGGTGCCTATGGGTACCTACTGGATAGTGAGGTCTTCAATCTTCCCACATCTTGTGACGCAGTGGGCATGATGTGATGTAACTGACGTAGCTCAAACCTTTCCCTTCACCGAAAACCACCAACATCCAGCCTCTTCATCGAGGGACCTGGTTCAAGCGCAGGGTCCCCTTGTCACCCCAAGATAGGTGCTAGCCCAATAGGCAGCATTTCATTTCGTCCAGACCTGAGGTTTATATACCTCAAGGTATACCCTAAAAACTGACTGGTTCATCATCTTTGATCATCATTTTCTCCATGAACATGGCCATAAAAATGCGCAGTTCAGCAACTGAGCTCGCGACTGGGTGATTCGTGCTGCTCGTCTAAGAAGGTCCTGGTCAGGTCATTTCCAGGGACATTTGAAGTAGTCCCCATGGATTTTAGATATCATCAACATAATCATTTCTATACATAGTAAATATCCAATATACAATAATACATACTATATACATTTTTTTAACAATTCAAATATTGGCCCATGGTTTTCTTGTTGAAAAACGACGACTCAAAAGAGAGATATTGCTTGCTCCGATGTAAACTCAATGGACTAATTATAGCGAGACATGGCTTCCAGCTGGCAGCTGTTGCACCATGGTACAAGACTCTGCAAGGCAACAGAAAGTCACAAAGATGGTCTGATTGTGTCTGGGGCTTACATGGCCCTTCTTTCAAACTTGTTCTATACATCTTAATACACCGGGAGTCGCAATTGGGCTTACAACATTCTGTTCTTTGTTGAAACAGAAAATACCTGCAGCGCAATTACCCGGATTAGGTATAGTTGTGACCCTGCACGAAGAATTTCCTCATTTGAAGGCATTGATCCACGCAGACTCCCATTAAAATACATCACGATGCATGAAGTCTATACATCCAATCCATTAGTGTAAATACGTCCGGACCATGATTCACGAAGTTTACTTTTTACAATTTATCCACGAACATACAGTTATCCCCCATTCTTCCCAGAACCCTCTATCACTTGAAGTCTCCCAGATTCCGTCCAGCACCAGAGGGGACGATTGCCCGCGGCCCTCCATGTTAACGATCGATGGGAAACTCACCCAACTTCGGGTCTCCCAATGTCTGCGGTTGTTTGTCATAGATGGGGCAAGAGCACCCCACTGACCGTGGTAAAGTGTGGATGACGTAGCTGGAGAATGTTGATCACTGATAACTCTGTTAGATGGGATCTATCCATTGCCATGGCCATAACTGTGCGATGGCTGCTTCAGACTGTTTCTTTTTGGAGAAACCTCTTATTCTTGGGTTCCATTCACATCTCAGTGTTTTCAAAACTCCGCAGCTTTTGCACAGCACATGTTCAACTGTGCTTATCATGGTCCCAAGCAAAGCTTCAGCCGGCTGAATTACGAGATAGCGGCATGGGTAGATCTTTCACCAGACTCTGTCAGTTCGCTGCCCACACCTGGGTTTGGGTCCAAATTGGTGTACCAGATATCTATAGTATGAATACGATACCATCATAAACCATCTCTTTTCTTGGGTCAATAGGTTTGACATGTTTTGGCTGACTTATATACTTACCAACCTTTTCAGTCCGTTTGAAATGTCAGCTGTCATGGGGGTCCATTCCGGCAGAGGTGTGTGCACAATCAATTGCACCAGCTCTGACTCTTGTAACACAATGAGGTAGAATCTTGCTCCCAACAGGTGTACGAGACTTGACATTGAATAAAATCATAACTACTGCCTCTCCCTACATGCTTAGATGAATTTTTCTTCGTGTTCAAGCCTCCTTGCAACAAATAGAGATTGTCTTCACTCTGTCCATGAGTTTACCCACTTCACAGGATGGGTACGGGCCCGGGTACGGGTCAGTTCACCTGGAATCGGCGAACTGAATTCCCAGTGATTCAGCCCAGAATTTGCTTCAGGCAGCACCGTTGAGGATTTTTTTTGCATCGCCAGCGGATCACCCAGCTCACTGGTAGCCAGGGCCCGCACCTGATTGGAAAATCAGCGATTTTGAGTCACTTCCATCTCAGGTTCCGACAAAATCTACAAAATGTTGCTTCAATCAAACAAATTTATTGAACTCTGATCCATAGAAAAGGATTGCAAAAACAAAATGGGTTTTAAAAGAGCCAAACTATCTTCTGCACATGTGGGGGCACAACAAATGATAAAACCATAAACGTCACGTTCCACCGGCTGTTCCCAAATCCAAAAACCATCCCAGCTCGACGAGTCGATCTATACATGAATTTAAATACGCATCTGGATCATGTCATTCTGGCCGCGTGAACTTCCAAAAACGCATAAACCGGAGGAGATGGGTATAGATCAAGACCATGCTATAAGCTATAGCTTCCCATTTCCATATATTTCCATTTCCCATGATTTTCCAAGACTTCCCCAAAAATTTCCCATTGATATTGATGGTCCCATAGCATCCCATAGCTACCCATGGTGGTGGCACCGGCCTCCCTCCGCATCCACCTGGCGGATCTGCCCAATTGGTGGTGATTTCCATGGGGAAACTATGGGAACATGATAAACACATATAATATGGGAAACATATATATATATATATAAATGTCTATAAATTATAAACCATAAATTGATAAACCTTGGATTTTTTTGGCTACCCTATTTTATTTGAAGGCAAACTCCGATCGGTTGACCTTCGAAAAGGTCGTGAACATGAAGAACAATCAGTTGAAAATTGAAAGCATGGTTGGGAAGATCTTGGGTTGAAACCATACCAGCTGGCAAAACACAACAGTGATGAGTGATATATATATTTAAATATAAGTATATATATATATAATTAAATATATAATGATATAAATAGTTAAAAATAATTATATATATATGATTATATAAATATGATTATATATATATGATTATATAAATATGATTATATATATATATATGATTATATATAACTGATTATATATATATAATTTCCTTTACTTCGTGTGATCCCCACCATGACATTTATACATTTTCTTACTGGCAAATCTTCTGGCATTCTATCTGACAAATATTCTGGCATTCTACCTGGCAAATCTTCTGGCATTCTATCTGGCATATCTTCTGGCATTCTATCTGACACATCTTCTGGCATTCTATCTGGCATATCTTCTGGCATATATTCTGACATATCTTCTGGCATACCTTCTGGCATTCTATCTGGCATATCTTCTGGCATATGTTCTGGCATATCTTCTGGCATTCTATCTGACACATCTTCTGGGATTCTATCTGGCATATCTTGTGGCATTCTATCTGACATTTTTTTATCTGGCATTCTATCTGGCATACCTTCTGGCATTCTATCTGGCATTCTATCTGGTATATCTTCTGGCATTCTATCTGGCATATCTTCTGGCATTCTATCTGGCATATCTTCTGGCATTCTATCTGGCATATCTCATGGCAT
>Ga0126342_10003480_pt1 | contig 26045 bp, 27 predicted proteins | sample Cyp1metagenome_FD_92528 | JGI IMG/M metagenome (GOLD analysis project Ga0126342, IMG submission 92528) | Coral microbial communities from Lord Howe Island, Old Settlement Bay, Australia - Cyphastrea 1 metagenome | ecosystem: Host-associated > Invertebrates > Cnidaria > Coral ... | reverse complement strand
TGGCGCTGTGGTGGGGTGCAAAAACCTGTAAGCGTAAGCTCCGCGTAAGTGCAAATTCAACAAAATCCCTCGCGTAAGCCAAAACTGTGGTGGCGTAAGCAAGGCGCAAGCGGACGCGTAAGCGTATCCTTATCGCCTTCAGAAGAACAGGACCTTTTGGACACAGCTCATATGAAATGATATGAAATGATATGAAATGATATGAAATGATATGAAATGGATCAATGGCAAGACTGCACCTCTGACAGAAGTTTTTTCTGGGATTTGCACCATGCGTCAGGCCAGGCTGGCTTAACGGACAATCCAGGCTGACGCTGAACTCGCGAACTCGCAAACGTGACTCCCGGAATCGGGAATCAAAGTCTCTTCGAAAATGAAAGTTTCGTCTCCGAATCTTATGCCGCTTCATAAACGAATCATAGTTGATTTGAACTCTAACCATGGTCACCAGGGTGTCCCAAACTTGGGGACCCAACATGTCCAGAGCGGTGACCTCACTGACCTGGATTTGGAGAAAACACAACGGCCGAGGCATTTTATTCCTGAGATATCCCGGAATTTTAGCAGGAACCTGGTTGAACCTGGTTTTGCTTGTGGCAAATCCAGCTCTGCACTGGGCTTAGACGGCCATTGCGATCCAAGACTTGAGGTGTGAAAAAAGGCCTGTGCTCAAGAAAGGGTTTGGTTGTTTTCGAGTAAAATCTACAAATCATATAGCGGGAACAGCAGGAAAATAGACTACAGCCCTCCAAAACAAAAAATAGTTAGTAGTTGTGTCAGATTGTATTTGCATGTATTTGCATTGTTTTCCGTCCTGATCTAAACTGTGATCCGAACAGGGTGTTGCCAGCAGTCAGCATTCGGTTGAAAAGTTGAGCATGAGCCACTCCAAATCAACCGATCAAAGAGAGTGTCTTGGGATAATCAGAGGAAGGCATTTGGAAGGCATTTGTTGCCAAGCTTCACAAGGGATTCATGACAAAATAGCGCAAGCTGTGTTACAGGTGTCTCCCACTTTGAGACCCATAGATCTGTGGAATTCCTTTTCGACCTGATGGTCCTTTCACCCCTCAAAATCAGGACTCCTTATGACCGACGCAAGTACCATTCCGAGACTGAAGAGGTCTCACAACTCTCAAGACTCTCATTTTGTCTGTCACTTCTGGGTACAGCGGAACCGTTAGATAAGAACCGATTAAGAATTTTCCAGCCTACCCCGGGGGTTCTTAAGTGCTAAGAAAATATGGAAATAATGAACGAGGGTACCCTCAAGTTCTTACTGGGTTAGTTCTTAAGGGGTTCATATGGTGAGGGTTTTGCCAATTCATTTTGGCGTGGTATTAGGTTGCAAAGGAGGCGGGGGGGAAAAAAAACATTTTAGGTCCCGAAAAGTTTCTTCAGGTGCCGGCATTCCAAACAGAGCTATAGGCCAGATATTCCACCATGCCGGGGCTTGAAAGTTTATTTTGGCGTGCTATTAGGTTGCAAAGGAGGGGAGGGATGAAAAATCTGTCAAGTCCCGAAAAGTTTTTTCAGATGCAGGCCTCCCAAACAGGCAGCACAAGCAAGACAAGCCAACACAAGCCAAGGGCAGCCTCCAACATCAGATGACCATCAGTGAGTCCGGCTGGTGTCTAGCTAAAGCTGGCGATAGCAGCCTTAGTAACTTCGTAGGAGTTCGGATCTCCCGAGCGCGGCACCATGTTTGTCAAAATTATTCTTTCGGGAATTGACAATAATCAATGTTTGGTATATTGATATCCGTTAAATAAAGGAATAAAAAGCAGCGGCTAGAATTCCAGGGTACCCTAGGGTTCTTATTTCAATTAGCTGACAGAAAGGGTTGAATCCTGCAATCCAGTGCCTGAAGTTCTTATTGCAGTAGGTTCTTAAACAGCGGGTTCACTGTACAACCGTCATGTTCTCCTGTGATTCCATGTGATTCCCACAGTGTGTCGGGTGCGTTTGCAGTTCCGTTCCGAGGCTGGGGATGGCGTCGAGGAGGAGACGGCGCGAGTACCTTGGCGTAGCCTTGGACCTGCAGCGGAACCGAACGACCCTTTTGGGCATTTTGGGCCAAGGGCCACTTTTTTTCGAATTTTTCGAAGCCGCTCTTCATTGCTTTTATCATGACCTTATCATCTCCCCGGCTTGGTGGTCCCTTCATTTGAGAACGTGTGACATGGTTGAAGCTTATCAGACTGTATGATTTTTTACAAGTTGATGCGTCACTATGACCCATACAAAATTATCCCAAGAATGAAATCATGGAATGAAAATATCTGGCGCACAAAGCAAACGGGAGTGCTGAATTTCTTGACATGCCATCTTATCTACTGACTACCTGGCCAGTTCCAAAGTTCTGGTCCCACGATGTCCCATGTTTGATTGGAGATGGTTTTGGGTCCGGAACATTTTGAAACGTTTTGGCTACTGGCAAGACTGTTGGGCCTCTGCAATCTCGGAAACTTTGCAGGGCGACGTGATGATTTATGCCAAAGTCCATCTCGAGTCTCAACCCAAAGATCCCAAAGTCCAAAAATATGTCGGAAAATGTCACCATTTTGTTCCAAAAAAGGTGGAAATGAAAATATAAGAGTTGCTTCAAGTTGCTTTAAGTCTTTCTCGAAAGACAGCACAACATAACAACATAACAACATAACAACAGCCGCACGTTTCCGGCTCCGGCCGTACCTTTGGCCGGGCTTCGCCCAGGCCGTGGAGCCGGAGATGAAGATCTCCATCGTCCGGGTCAAGGCCCAGCCCAGGAAGCACAAGGCGCACCCAGCACGACCCACGGGGCCCTTGGAATGTTGGGATGTGATCCGAGAATATGATGTGATAGGTAGATAAAAGGCATCCACCTAGGGATCTTGTCGAAGTGTGTTATAAAGTGTCTTGCCAATCGCACGTAGAAAGACATGGAGGAGTCTAGATTCGAATCTTTTTGAGACAAACAGTTTCTGGGATGCGAAATCGGCAACTGCTCAACCCACGGTCAGCTTGTAGGACGGGGTATGCACCAGTTTGGAATAGGTTGGACATTCCGCTGAACCAAACACAGATGAATGGGAGGTATTCCATGCTGCTTCTCACCATCCAAATCACTAATTTCACTCCTGCATCGCAAGTCTTTTAGTGTCCTTTCACAGGTCTGTAAGGTTGAACCGGGAGCCAACTTTGGCACCGCTGTTTCTTGAAGGTGATCTCCTACGGCTACCGGAAGCTGGTCGATGGCGAAGTGCCAGAGATGTATCGCTTTCAGTGCGCCAGAGTCGACCCTGAAATCGAACCTATTTGCGATTGGTTATCACAGAATATCACAGATCTACAAGGGCGGTGGAAGAATCCAATCATTGCAAAAAGGCCATGCAAATCATGTAGATTCTTGGGCAGAATACTTGCTGGCTGATCTATCATTAATACAATCCCATTGGTGTGGTATTCAACAGTCACTTCGTTGAATATCACCAGATGTGGTCCAGGTGGTCTTGAAGCCAAGTTCAACCAAGAGTAGAAAGGGTATTTTTTGCCTGTTCCGATCTCTCATTAGGTGGTGTTTTGTTTCAGTTTGTTCCGGGGAATGGCCAATTCCCAAGCCCAACTGCAGGTATTTACCAGATCCCGACCTTCCTGAAGACTTACATCCCGGCGTCCGGATTCGCAGACAACGGCGGGCACATGCGGGCACTCCGAAATCTTGGACAACCCAAAATCTGCAAATTGTCCGTTTCTGGGTTGATGAAATATGATGAAATCAGTTGTTGAACCGTTCTCACCTGAAGCTCAACCTTGACCTTTCTGCTAGGGTGCTAAGGGTAGAACTTGTTGTGGATACATAATTCGTAGGTCCAAGGTAGTCCGACCATCACTGAGGCGTTTCAACATGTGTTGGTTTTCGACATGGGGCTGTGGGCAGGTGGTTTTTTGATGTTTTTTGGTTGTTGCAGTTGGGCGGCTGTCAGTACTTGGCCATTTGGTGAGGTGATTCCTGCGGGCTTTTCAGCCTGCGTGCCAGTGGATCAAGACATGGTTCCTTGGACCGCAGATCACGAACTGATTTGGTTCCTACATACGATATACATGTTGACCTTTCGGTGATGTAGCAGTTTGGTGTCAGGTCAAATCAACAACACATAACGACACTTTCCCTTGATGGATTCCCAGTGTTGGATAGCTCCAGGTGTTCGCAGGGGATGTGTTATCATTTTTTAGGGTTTTCAGCCGGATAGAAGCCTAACCAGCCTGCTGAAGTCAATGTGCGGAACAAGCGTACTTTGGAACGGGGTTTCGACCTTGCTGGGGGAAGATCATCCGAATTGACTTGACCTAATGACATGGTCAGGAACAATTCCCAAGCGACCCGAAATGAGAGTATGAACAGGATGTGAGTAGGGGGGTATGCTCTTACTGAGTCGTCTGCCTCCAATGAAAAAGGCTCACAACCGCAGGTCTACTTTCACACCAGAGAAGGCGACACGGGTCCAGAGTACCAGGTGGTGTGCGCCCAGCAGGCGGCAGAGGATTGGTATCATCACTAGAAGGATTCCGTGTGTTGATAGAATAAGTGGAAAAAAACTGAAAAAAACTGATGTTACTGTCAGTTACTGTCAGTTACTGTTGCAAAATGCATTCCCGCCTTTGCTTGAGTGGGTTCACGCTGGCCACCATGGTTGCCAACCGCAAAGGTTCTGACTTGGTACCAACCTGTTAGACATTGAATTTATTGGATCCAGATGCGGGCGCTGGCAAATTACCGATAATTGCGAAAATGTATTATTTCATTCACAAGGCTTCAGACATACTTCAGACATTTTCCAAAATCTGGATCTCCATGATCTTCGGATATACTCCAGGTACACTCAACCAGATCCAGCTGGAGGTGATATTCCAGCGCACTCAATGGTCCTTGAATGGTGGGGCCAGCTCAGCTCAAGCTTCAGATCCATTCAGTCTGCGTCTGCCAGAGATTGGAACCGTTGGAACCGTTGGAACCCCCATGATTTCCTGACCATATTTTCTCCACTTTGTATTTCAGATGTACATTTCCCCCAGCTGTGGCACAGGACCAATGATGTCGATGCTATTTGGGTCGAGGCAGGGCCAGTTTGCAGCAGATCTGCAAGGACTGCAAGGATGGTGAAGATACTGAGATACTGAGAGGACACTGAGATGGGATTGATATGATTTGTATGATTTATATAATTGATATGATTTATATGATTGATATGATTTATATGATGTATAGTAATTGAATTTAATTATTGATAGATATTGATAGTAATTGCTTGAAACATCTTGAATGATTCGTCTTTTGACGCCACCAGGCCCTGCAGCAGCTGGAGGACAATGCAGGTCTTTCAGAGGAGAGAAGATTGGACGACTAGTCGTGACATGTCGTGACGACTAGTAGACTTGACAGAAGATGAGTAGAATTGTCAGAAAAGATCAGACATCTGCAAAAATTACGACATGAACTGATGTGAGTGGATTATAGTGGATTTGCGAATTTATACCTAGACGTTCCGTACTGATTAGATTGACAATCAAGTGAAACGACCGCTATCTTTTTGGTGCCTGTTTGATCATATGCTTTGTGTCACATGACTTTCGTCGATTCGTGTGATTTATGTTGGCGCCGCTGCGCAGCTGAAAGATCAATGCTGTCACAAAAGTCTTGCATGGGTCGACGCAAAGCGAGCCACTACTAGCCTGTGCAGACTCACGATGACAATCTTTTCATATGAATATATATAAACTAGATGTATCATGATGAGTCCTTGTTCCTGAGACAATGCAATCTCATTTTGGCGCACTCCAAACCCTCGCTCGTGTTCTCACGTCAGTTGCAGTGTTCTCATGCCCCAACACAAAGCACGCAACGCTCGTATTATTTGCCGCAAAGAATACACATCAGCAGGCGTTGTGAGAAAGTAAGCCAGCTTTTGGATGACACGCGCTACATATTTGCTCTGAAATCTACCTTCCAAAACAGAGTGAAGAAGACTGCTTTGCAAACCACTCTACTACGAGTGCAATTTGCGAAATGACCGACTCAGCCTCAGCAACATGTCCTTTGAATTCCCAATACCAGGAGGCAGACCCGTTCACCCTCCACTTTCAAAAAAAACACACACCTTCTTTGAGCATTGGCACATGCTGACGCCATGGACGCTGCTTCCTTTCGCCTTGGCTTTCTTGGACGAGGCAGAAAGAGGAACCCGGAAAGACAAATTCTGTCAAGATCTATCTATTGCAGAATACCAGCTGAGTGGGTTGGCCCCAACCTTGCTACAGATTTTTCACAGGCAGATGTCGTTTTGGTATGCCTGTGCCAAGATGTGCCAAGTCAAAGTGAGAAGTTGGAAATGGTTGGACCAAGTATGAAGAAGTTCAATTCTACGGATGGGGCGCTTAAATAGCTTTAACTTTCTGACTTTCCAGCGCTGCCTGAGAGGAAAAGCATTGCCAAAAATTCGGGATCTCATCTATTCCCACCAAACGCCATGACCCTGATCCAATCACCAGGTAGAAGATGGACCCCCTCAGATGACATCTGATTGGTCTGGAGGCCCAAAGGTGACACAGCTGACACAGGTGGTTGGTTATTGCATGAGTCATAGATATATCAGATATGGGAAATATTGCCAGTAATGACTCAGTAATGGCCAGCTGCTGAAAGCTTAGCCAAAACGTTTCAGGTTTCTTCAGTTTTCAGTGTCTGAAGGGTGTCAGCAGGGTGTCAGCCTTAGGTGGGACCTGCATTATGTGGAGACTCTGGAAGACATTGACCTTACAGTGGATCCACGTGAGGCCGCACCGATGGTGCACAGGGGGTTTCGGTTTCCAAAACAACCAGGGCCACCAGGGGCCACCAGGGTATCAGCAAAATCAGATTGAAAAATTATGGAAAAATCATGGAAAGCAGGACTAACTAAGCTGGATGAATTTCTGGACATTGGATATCAACCAGGATGGTTGCAAGGGCACCATTTCCTAGGTGCCCTGAAAAGGTCTTCAATCATCTGTCGTTGCAGCATGTTGCAGCATTCAGTCCCTGCTTCTCAACAGATGCCACCATACTCCCGTCTCAGCTTGGGCTCAAACCGTAGCTTTTGGGTACACAAACACAGGCGGGCCTTGGGTTGTCTGAACAGCGCAAGTAATGACCATTGGTGCCAGGAATAGTAGTAGAAACACGTACACCCCCCAAGGTTCTGAGGTCCGTACTTGAGATGTTTGGAGCTTCTCAAATCCTGGCATCAAAGTCTCCAAAAGTATAAAAAGACTGGCAGACTGGCCCTTTCCCAACCCAAAGTCTTTCCACTCAGAGCACCAGGCCATGAACGGCTATGCTTTGCATTGGGTCTTTAGGACCTCCCAGCTGAAGCCAACCTTGGACTTTCTCGAACAAGTCCTGGGAATGTCAGCAGCTGAGACATGCTGAGACTAAGGGTTTTGAACCTAACGTTTGGGCTATTTTACCCCTCATGGGTGCTGTGTTTTTTGTGCTACGGTCCACCAAGATAGGCTTCACACTTAGCCTCTTGATCAACAAATTTAACAACCACGTTACGCAGATTGGTGCGGCGGTTTGGCAAAGATCCTCCACAAGTTGCCCCAAATGCCCATTCCTCACATTCCTGAGGCACGTGCTGAGGCACGAGGAGAACAGTGCTGCCTGAGGCCCTGTCGCCGTTGCCTGGTCCCTGATCCTCACAACTTGACCGCCAGTTGATCACCAGTTGACCACCGGTTGACCACCAGTTATCACCAGATGACAGTTGTTCACTTCATGGAAATCATGTGAAATCATGATCTCCGGTTAAGAGGAAGCTGGCATAATTTGATGTTCCGGACTTCCTTCTATCTACTGAAGAGTGTGAATGTACATGACGTCACATGCCCAATCGGGTTACTTAGAGTGTCTTAGATGTATGTGTCAAACCATACAGAAGATGGCCCTTTCAGGTATGTGAACCTTGCACAGAACAGAAAAAGCTTTGGGCTCGGTAGTGCTCCCGTCCTTCCATGCGGAGGGTCCCCCTGAATTTGGCCATGTGACAGGTATCACCTGCAATGGGCCCTTTAAAACTGCATGGAGCAAAACGATGGTGGGATATGACCTTGAAGTGTCCTCGCTTTCAGTGGGGTGGGCACCAAGATCAAGTGGGATGTGGGCATAGACCCCTTGGGTGGTCCGATGCGAAAAGGAGACTACCATTGGTATCATTGGTTGCGTTTCGAGCCATGAGAAAGATGTGCTGATTGAGAATTGACACCATTAGGACATTGGGAGGTACATTTCCCTGCCGCAAGGTTTTTCACAAAGTCCTGGTGCCAAAAGGAGAATGTCAGTGGATTGTAACATATTGTAACCATTCGGAACCTTCGGTTTGACAGATTCTCGAACGTGGATCCTGAAGTCCTAGCTGATCCGAGGACAGGGCTTATTGCATGGAGCTGACTTACAATTACGGAACCTGGGATCGCAGATCTTCAGATCGTTGCAGAACTAGTTTGGGTTACAAAAGTGCTTGTCGTGGCAGATGCTGCAAGGCCAGAAAGTTCTTAGAATTTTAGAATCTTCCAAATTTGGAAAGTCTGAGACAGTAAGAGCACCTAAAATCCAACAAACCATAGGAAAAAAATGGAAAAAACAAGTTCAGGTCTGGGATTCACTTAGATTCACTTAGATTCACTTAGATTCACTTAGATTCACTTACGTGTCGTGGTTGTGGTTACACTTCGCGGTTACACTTCGTGGTTACACTTCGTGGTTACACTACGTCAAGGCTTGGATGATCCAAGCGCCTACAAGCCGGGCACGGGACTCACGGAGTTCGGCATTTTTGTGCCACTTGGATCCACTTGGCACACGGAGTGATCTACGGAGTTCGGATGAGTTCGGATCTCGCATGATCTCGCTGTGGAGTGATCGTCTCAGGGATCGGGGGTTTGCCATGGTTTGCCATGTCCATCAGCTAACCTTGAGAAAGCTAGTTAATGCATGTTAATGCATGTTAATGCATGTTCATGCAGAGATATAGGGTCATAGGTCCCCGATTGCACAGCTCTCGAAGTTTTGGGACTTTTGGGGGTTCAACATGTTTCAGCTGTTTTGTGTGCGACTAGGCCTGATGTGGCTGCGGCAAAGAGTGCAGCACAGAAGTTGGGCTATGCAGAGGCTGGTTTCCGCACGATTCGGGAGGTGTTTGACCGGCAACTTTTTCGACCGCGGTGATGCAAAATAGATGCCTTCCATTTGGACCCAGGGTTTCTGTCAGAGAAAGTCCAATGACCTGAGAATGCCTGCGATAAGGAGCTCCCAGCGTGCATACCAGAGGAAATTGCATAGGTTTGTGTTGACGTGTTAGACGTATGATTATGATTGATTATGTGAATTTGTATACTTGTACCAGCTTCGAACTTGATGCATACAAGCAGCTGTCAAGTTTCTGAATGGTTCCAAAGGAAGGGGCCACTCACAGATCATCACAGATCCATGATCCCATATGATCCCATTCTGTTTCCAGCCCCAGGAAGAGGGCTGCATCGTTGGCCCCGACAAATACCGTTGCTGGACAAAAATGGTTTGGGAACGTGCAACTACGTCAGTGGCCAGTTCCACGCACAAGATCTTACAAGTAACTTCCGATTCCATGAATTCTAGTAATGCCTGAGCTATTGGATTGAAACGACTCCGGGCGCAACGACTTTGATTTGGTACCCAGAAGCACGTATGACCGAACGCGTTCGGTTTTGAATGTCTCCCCCATCGAAAGGAACAGAAAAATACGTTGTTGATTGACGGAAGCCGAAGAAGAGAGATGCATGATACCTGTCAAAGTTGCTGAATTGAAATATCTATAACATCCAATTCAAAAGTGAAATAGTCAGCGTCAACTTTGTCAACTTTGTCAACGTCAACTGATTGTTCTTTTTGATCATCTTTGATCCCCCCGGGATTGGCACCAGGTTTTCGGCTCTTTCCAATGCCCAGTGACCGCAGCGAGCACTTCCTCTATGCTCTTTGGCAACGACGGGGGGATCCGTAACTTACCTCAGAGATACAACATTCTTGGCTCTTGGGACCATCCTCATGAAAGGAAAGTATGATTGGCCAGTGCAAAGTGCAAGAACTATCCTGTCGGAACTGCAGGAACTGTGGGACTATCCCAGTGGGACAACTGCGATTGAATGAGAGCTACAGACTGTCAAGATCTGTCAAGAATGCATTTCTTCCAGCTGTCGTTGAGCTCCACAGAGCTTGGATGATCCTTGGATGTTCACTTTTTTCGCAGCATTCTGAGATATTCTGAGCATTCTTTTTTCAGGTTCCCATGCTCCAAGCGACAGGTGATGTGCCGCTCGGGGAACTTGGCCAAGACAGTCGGTTTCTACAAGGACGTGCTGGGCATGTCCGACGTGGCAGTTCCCGAGTTGGTCCCCAAGAGGGGTTCCTCCATGGCGGCTGTGAGCCGCTTGGCAATGCTTGGCACAGATTTCACACCCCTTCAGTGGCTTCGATCTGACACTGACACAGTTGTGCTACAATTGTGCTACATTTGTGCTATTTCAATCATCATCCATCTACATTATGTATCAATTCCTGGATGTTGAGATATGTTGAGGCTATACCTCCAAGACGCATCCACATCAGCGTGAGCCAGTGATGCTCGCCCCTGGGCAACAGTATTGCTATTTGTAATGCCATGCGGGTCAGGACTTTCCTGCTGACACAGACTCATTTAAAGGTTTTTGTGGGGAAGCGGAAATTGTCCCTGTACAAACATGTCAAGTTCCCTCATAAACTTAGAAGTGAAGGTGATTTCTACACTCAACAGCTGGTCCCAGTTGATTTCACTCTGCAGGTTTGGTATGAGGATGGAATCAAGCCTCAGCCAACACCATGGGAAGGCAGACATGCCTTGGGATGCTCGGCCAACTTCGATATTCCTGGGTCCGGCCCAGCTTCGGTCAGACTCTAAATTTGGTGCAGCTGATGTCATCCACGGAGGCTTCAAATGACTCACAACAAGTGATGTTTGATCTATGGATCTCTCGTATTCTCTCGTTCATCCACGCCACGATTCCATCATGAATCATATATCATTTCCATCAGATGAGGATTGGATGCAGAGGAGATTAAAGCACTCCATGCCAGGCTTGTGGGGCGGGAAAGAGAGCTCGATGGAAGTTGAAGAGAATCCTCAAGCGATGATTGATTATATATAGATATGATAATATGTCATATTTGTGTTGGCTTAATCAGATCTGGAGAGTGTGGGATCACTCAGGTTGTTGTTTCATGGCGTTTGGCTCCTTCAATTGAAATAATTCAAGTTTTGCAACGAACCAATGCGAAAAAAAATATGATCGATCAAATGTACCACATTTTTTGCGACGTGTTGTTTTTGCACGCTGGAAAAGTTGCCGGCCCATTGTCTCAATCCATCTTGTCACAGATCAAGGGCATTCATGTCACTACATGAATCCACCTAGCATCTACAGGCCCTGACCCAAGTAGCTCTATGTTCTGAAGCCTTTGCGATGTGTTTGCCATGGTCATTCTTTGTTCAGTTGCAGGTATCAGAAAGAGTTCCCTGATAAGATCATGCCACTTGGTTCCTGCGTTTGGGAGGTTGAGAAACCGAGAATGATTGGGAGACTCAAAGTCAACAAGCTAAAACTATCAAGTAACTACTAAGTCTCTAAAGCATTGGAAGTGCTTGGTGATCTGACTGTGTTGAATCTGTGTATATGATAGAAAAAGGAAAAAAAGCAAGCATCATCAAATGAGAGACATTGATGTTGCTTGAATGGTTGCATTTTTGAAACAAAAACAAGTCGCAACTGATCCAAATATTCCAGGATTTCTTAAATATACCGGTGGGAGCATGGAAAGCCACGCGATTCCTTGCAGGGTGAAAGGCATGAGGAGTCCTGTTGCAGGAGAAATTCATATGTTGCAGCAGAAATTGCACAAAGTCTCTTGGTGAGGGTATTTGGGGCACATTTGTAGCAAAAGACTGCTATGAGTGGCTTCCGAATTTGCTGCGACTTTGAAGCCAAGGCATCAAGGGGATGCTGGACCTATCTCTCTGCAGGACAAGGGAGAGAAAATGTTAAGAATTGGGTCCATTTTGACAATCCAAAGTGTGCGAATCCATTTTACATCGGAGAAACCCTATCTGGTAGTTTGCAGGTCATGTCATTGTCCTGTCAACATCCAGCGACAGGAGAAGTTGGGGACGTTGTTCATTTTCATCGCCAGAGATATTGATGGCCCCTTCAGCGGCAGCTTAGGGACGGGGACTTCGGGACTTGAGCCAAGACTTCGATTGAGATTTTTGAGTGAAAAGGGTCCTGATGCGGTTTGGGATGGTTTTGATTTGTTTGAGTATTGGAGTATTGGTTGTAAAGGCATTGTAAGTTGTAAGGCATTGTAAGGGTTGGTTCTATTCAATTTCCTTGGTCAGTTTCGAAAGGGTGCTTTCATCCACTTGGACCAAAGTTCCGAGGCTACGAGATGTGCTATGTCTCACGAGAAACCATGCTGCCAGCAGTTGTAGAAGCAGTGACCAACTACGATGGCAAGGCCGGAAATGATGATGTGTGGCCACCACTGCCATGCAGTCTCCGTGCTGTTGCTAAAATATAGCTAACGGAAGGTTTGTTTCCTTGGAGCATTCCAATAGTCAATTTATGTCGATTTTAAAGAAACTCAGAACTGCCATCCTGACTCAAATGATCTCAAACCTGTTTGCCTGTTTGTTCACTGCTTATATTTCCATTCTATGTTTGCTATGGTTCTTCCACCTCGTGAGTCTCGTGAGGCCCTGGATTGGACTGCCAGGCAGTCGCGCATTGAGAAGATCGCGGCCGCTGGAAAGCAGGCAACACTCTCGGCTGCTCATACTGTAATATGTTGTAATGTTATATATGTTGTAATATGTGTTGTAATAAATATAAGTATAGGCAATATATTGGCAATATTCGCATCGAACGATATGTGTCTCCCAATTGTGGAATATTGTGGAATATTGTGGAATACCGTAAGTTGATAATGGGTCTGGAGTATCGTTGAGGTAAAAATCCTCGAATCCCGTCAGGTTGAAGAGCTGCTCTCCAAGCATTCCGTGGCTGGGGCTCCTGGCTGCGGCCCAACCGTGGCGTTCAAAACATCGCATACGTCGCATACGTCGTATACGTCGTATGAGCTCAGCTGAGGTCTTGTTCTCCAAGGAATGGTGCCCCTTCTGCAAAAAGGCACTGCAGATATCTGCAGATGATTGGATGGGATGAGTCATGATGAGTCATGATGTATCAAATAATTCAAATATATTCAAATAGTTGAGCGCATGCTGGCAGTTGAATGACAGAATACTACGGGATGGTACTTGAGGAAGGAAGGAAAGTGGTTACTCAACGGTTACTCGTTACTGCACACGTCCACTCTGTGGAATTGTGACTACGGACCTAGTTCATGAAAAGTTGAACATAGCATGACAGTGCACAATGTTGCATGGGTGCCTTTGGTAATTTTCAATCTACCAAGTGCCAATCAAGACCACAAGACCTCCATTACTGATCACTTCTGTATCACTTCTGTATCTTTTGTCCTTTTGCTGTGAATGTTGGCCCTGACAGAGGCGAAGAATGCCTTCGACAGCATCGAGGCAAAAGTCTTCATTAAGGCGACGCTGCCTGCAGAATGCATAGAATGCATGCTTCACGAGTCAGAGCCGTTTGCGATCCATTACACTGTCAATCACTGTCATGCTTCCAATTTTTTTTGATTTTTTTGTGCCAAAGGCTGTGATGCATTGGCAGCTTGAGAGGGTTTTGTTTAGTATCCTGCACAATGTTTAATCGCATTTATGGACTATGACATCTCAACCCAGACATCCAGGAATAACTGTCCAGCAAGCCCCACCTCAGCAAGATCAATTACTTCATGCATAAGGGGTCCTCTGACTGAGAGCAACAGGTCCAAGTCAACAAACCACAAGGTCAAGCAAAAACAAAGCTATCTCTCTCAAACGTTCTCAAACTATGTAGTCCATTTGAATATATTTGAATTAGGTGAGGCTAAAATGCAAATTGAATGATAATTGATGATACTTTATTCGTTCTTTTAGACTCCAATTGAGATTGCGTCAGCATCCAGTTTAGATGCAATGCAGTGCCACTCCACAGTCTTCCTGTCCAGGGATTGGGGTGTTGGTGTTTGCCTTTGCCTACCGGTCACAGAAGAATTGAACCCTCTCCTCTTGTCGCATCCACAGGAGCTGGAGAACATCGACACTTGGTCACAAGTGTTGACTAGTGATGTCAAGCCCAATGAGGTTTGACTGGTTTGACAAATACGTAAGTGATTTAGCAACAAGCGCTGTTTTACACAGCAAACTATCGCAAAACTATCGCAAACACCTTTGTGATAAAAGCACTGTTTGTTTCATCCTGTGACCACCGGGATCTACCGGGATCTACCGCCTCCAAGATGGAGACCTCCGGAGCACCGAGGACAAGAAGCCCATCGTCGAAGATCCTATGGCCTTTCAGGAATACCTGGCGGCTCCTTGGAAGAAACTGCTGCGGAGATGCGGATCCGGGGTGAACCTGAAACAAAGTTAAACAAACACGTATCCAATCTTATCCATATCGATCCATTCTTATGCAGTTGGATCAGTTGGTCCAGGCCAAGACGAATGCTGGCAAGAGTGTGCCAAAGGTGCGATGTGTTGGGAGATGGTTAACCCAAAGACTATTGACATCTATTGACTCATACGGAGACTATACGTGTTAAAGAAGAAAGTACATCAGATGTGCTTGGAATATTTAGAATATGCATCTAAGCGGAACCCAAAATGGAGAGGCGCGGAGGTTTCCCAACCAGGTACTAGTAGAGAAACACCATTACCAAACAACGTGAAAATCAAGCTGTGAGGAAATTCTGACTAGTGATTCCAGAGATTCAGTGTCAGATGCTTCATCCATGATCCAAACGTTTCGCACTTTTTTCATGGGATGAGTTGAAAACAGCAAACGACCAAGCAACCGCCAATTGGCCAATTGATTGCGACGACGACCCAGGGCTTCATCAAAGGTGAGTTCATTGGAGGAGGCGATGACATCGTCGATCTCAACAAACGCGGTGTTCTCTTGGAGAAATGTCGCCTGGCCTTGCTGGCCTTGTCATGATTTGGCCAGGTCACCGCACCAACTTGGCAAGATATGGCAAGATTTCAGTTGTGGTTACAAGGATCGGTTTCCTGCAGCGTAAAGACATTTCTTGGATTTCTAGGGTTTCAAAGGTTTGAAATCACAAGAAGGGGTACAGGACTCTAGAACAAAACATCGCAATACAAATTCAAGTTCCCAATGAAATCCTGTAGGGCTTCGCAGGAGAGATTTCATTTCAAAACACTCTCTGAAGGTCCTCCTACAATTCCATCAGTTCAATTTCTTCCCATCACCGTTTGTGATTGTTTTTACTAAGGGTGAAGTAGTATGAAGTAGTCATGTTTTCGAAAAAGACCAATCACCGGAAAATCCGGATGAAAAGATACCATGGATTTCATCAACGATGCTGCAAATCCCATTAGATCCTCAGTCAAAACATTTCAAAATTATCAAAGCCCAAAGCCATCTTCAAATCAAAGGTGTGGCAGCTGGCGCCGCAGAGAAGAAAGTTGCCGAGGAGGTCTGCTAGCGGTTTTTTTCGGGCTGTGGTATGAACTGCATAGCAACACATGTATTTTTGACATCTCGAGAAAACGACAATTGGATCACCTTTTCGGGCGGCCATTCGGGGTGCCAGAAATATAGAAGAATGTCACAATGTCCTTCAACAATTCAGTACCATGTCACTGACAACCCTCCCTGAATTTCCCAAGCCAGTCGTGTTTCGCCTGTTGAAACTTGGGGAATTCGGGGTCCTGTAGATCCACACCACCACACCATGGTGATGAAATCCACGTGCAATGAGGCTGAGCTAAAGTTCTTCTTCAATGGCATCCGCCCCAGACATCGCCCTCATGGGTTGTTGTGGACAACCGGGTGAAGAAAATCAGGGGACAGCCCAGTGGACAAACATGATTTGGGTGACATCATTGTGACATCATTGTGACATCGTGACTTCCCTCTTGACTTCCCTCTTCAGGTTCCAAAGTCTCGAAATCCGAGTGGGCCAAGTGTGCTGTGTAAAGCCGAGCCGCACCCGCAGGGTCTCCCATGGCAGCTAAGGTTTTCGGATACCGACCAAAATTGTTTTGTGGTGTTTTTTAACCATCACAGCGGGGTTTGACTCCGTGTGTTCTCTTACATATGCCATTTCAGGCTGACATCATTCTGACCAAGTGATGGTTGTTTTGAAGTCTTGTTTGAGTTTCAAACAGTTTTACATCCCAAAAAAAATGACCTCAAAGAACTTCAAAGTCAGGATCCACGGTGCAGCTGGCCCCATGGCTGACTCTGCGGTTGCACGTTAATATGCGTTAATGTTCCCCACTGGCACTTGGCCAACCTGGCGCTTTGAGAAAACGTGTAAACGCCTTACCGCAGACTCGACTTCACAAATACGAATCAAAGTAGCGGGTTCCAAGATAGACTGTTGGATAGAAGAAGCCGTTGACTGTGAACACAACTCTTGACAGGTCCTCTTCGTTTCCCGATTTCAATGCAAATGCCTGGTGACACCGTGCCTTCCGCCAATTTGGTAGCCACGAATGACTAGCAAGAGACACCGTTGGGCCTGATCAGTCTGATCAGTCAATTAGATTGTTGTGGAACAATTGGTCTGCCTTTCTGAAAACTCAGCTTGTTTTACTGTAGGCTTCAGGGGAGGAAGGGGCAACTCGCCATACGACAGACTCAGACCCAACTGTCCTTGCTGATATGTGTGTTCCCAGTCGCCGGAGTGAACGTTTTGTCTCCAGGTGAGCTTCACCTCTTTATTTCTGTCCTTTCTTGTTGGGTGAAGTTGTGTGTTCCTGTTCAATTGTGCCTTTCATTGTAGAGACTCCAAATTTGACATGCCGATTTAGCTTCGCAGTTGGCGAGGCATGTCGCATCGGGTGTGCGATCTCCAAGTGGGTGATGGTTTCTTGGAGATTCCAACACTTCCAACACTTGCCAAGTTTGTGGAGGTGACACCCTTTGCTTTCGCCGTACCGTACAGACGGCTACGACATGGCTGCTCTGGAACAACCTGAAACAGTGAAGCTGATATAAGATTTTTACAAGCAGATTGTTTGATCTGCATTTGTAACACAGCAGTTTCAGAAAGAGGCATGTGTATCAATCTTCTTGTGTTGTCTTGCATGCAATCAACATTGATCGTTTCCCAACTACATACATGTCCTATACAGAAAGGAACCTGCAGAAAAATGTATTTCAGGTATCCACCAGCAAAGGACACTTGCATGCAAATAAAACTTGTCAACTTTGAATTTTTGTGTTTGTTTCTTTAGACATGCGGATGCCACAATGTTTGGTTGAACTTTGAACTGACCATGTTTCGTTGGTCTTTACTCGGCATCATGACCATCCCAGACCAGCAGAGCGTGAAATGGTGCGACATGCCAAAACCCAAGCAGTGACCCTTTGACTAGTCCTGTTTTCAAATCATTTGTGCACTGGTTGTTTCATGTTGTTTCCGGGTTTCCAGAAGCGCCTTACATAGACTCCAGATGCGTGAGCAGCGAAAAAGGTGCTAGCCGCTAGCCGAATTTTCTGTTTGAAAACGACTCGTGTGTGCAGTGGGCTACCCCGGATTAGGGCGAGTTGAGTGGGCCATTCACATAGATATCATAGATACAGAGGGGGAAACCTTCAGTTTGGTTTCTCAGAAAGGGAATGGGGATGGGGATGAGAAGGAGGAAGGAGGCGGAGGACTTCCGATGCTGGTGTAATTGAAAAATAGGAAGCATGAAAACTGCAAAGGAACTAAAGGAAAGCAGAAAAGGTTTACAAACAGCTCAGCCGTTTCACCTCATGTCTCGCGAGGCAAGAGCCACAGCTGGGCTCGAGGGTGGTAGCCTCGCTGATGAAGGGTAGGGGTGCCTGGAAGGCCCCCACTTGAAGTGTCTTGAAAATAACCCCTGAAGAACTAATTGACCATATTTTACCAACTTGGAAACTTCGGTTTACGCCCACCCATATGACTAGCTTTAGAAGAATCAAAAGGTACTCGTAGAATATTTGAACACCGTGGGTGTTTCAACCACACACGAATCCAAATTGAGTTGCTCCATCGGCCCAGCATGTTTGCTCAGGTTGCTGGATGCAGCAGTGGATTGCATCGGAGAGGCAAAATGAAGCTGTCGAGCTGTGGTCGACGTTGGAAGTAGCCTTGCAAAAGGATGTGCGGATGTGCCGATGTGCCGAATCAAAAGATAAACTTGAAAACCAAGGTCTATGTTGGACATTTGTGTTTAAAAAGGCTGCTTTTTGAGCACAATTAAACTGTTTATTCAACAGTTGTCCTGAAGTGCAAAATATAGACTACCCAGATCCCTCAAAAGGGCGGTCGATTTGAGGAAAGACCATGGAAAAACCATCCCGATAAAGTCCTTCAGTGCAACGTGCAGCAAAGCCTCCAACCCAGGCATTTTTGAACCACTCCAGACGGCCAAAGGCGGGCAGATTGTTGGAGGAAGACCTTGGACTGGATACCTTAACAAATTCGATGGACAAAGACAGGTCAAAGTTTCAGAGGTTGTGGAATTTCCCGAAAGCAATGGTGTTAATGGTCAGTTCACTCATTTTTGTTGCATCTTTCTAGCCCTGCCAGTTGCCAGGGAAATACATTTTAGCTGTTGGTAGTCAGTGCTTTTTTGACAGATGTAGGAGGTCCCCCAACAAAAACTTATCGACCCGCATCTACACGGTGGAAGACATACCATCGCGTACCCATCTATTTCATTTCTATTTCAGAATTTTCAGAGGTTGCGAATGAATGTTGCTCGAGTCATGACGTGCACCAAGTTCACAGGTTCCTAGAAGCTGCTGACTCTTCGGTATTACCTTTACTTGCAATAGACAAATACACAATTGACAGTCAAAGCCAAAGAACAACAATAGGTAAAGCCAGTATTCGTGAGAATCGGTGACAGGTAGATTTGATTCATCTTAGGATTATTCCACTGACTGTAAGCACGGCAGGTGCTTGTCTTGGGCTGCGGCCTCTCGCCCTTGGTCTATGTCCTTGCTGATACCTTTCCGCATGTCGGGAGCCTGAAGTTCCGAGGAAGAGGACCATCTTGGCCACTTGAGGTGATGATTGGGTTTGTGGAAGATAAATCCTGGTGGCTGGAGTCAAACTGTATAAAATCATTAAAATCAGGAGATATAGATTTTCGACATTTTTCGACCATCCTCGGATTGTAGACATTCCTTTCCTCTCTACCATTGCCACATATTATTGCCACCGAAGACCGAGGTGACTGCTGGTTGTATGGAGCTATCGCCCACCCTCCTGGAGAGTTTGGAGGTTCGACATCCATAAAGTGCCATAAAGTGCCATAAAGTGCCAAGTGCCATAAAAGTGCCTTTTGTGACTTTTTGTGGCACCTGTTGTTTTCCACTCTGGAGGCCATGGCATTGCCGTTGCCTCGACCTCCCAAGTTCTTCGTGCAAGCTGATATCACCGCCACTCGTCACCTGAAGTGCTGGCCATTGCCGATTCACTGCTTGGTGACTAATTGCACTATCCGACACTATCCCATTTTGATAGATAGTTCTTGATAGTCCCAAAAGCCAACCATTTCGCTACAGGCACTTCGACGACGACGTGGAAAGAATTCACAGGCAGGGTAGTATGGGGTGTGAAGGTCAGAAGAATTAGCCAATAGTTGTCCTGATCCATTCATCTTCAGCCATATACTGTAGCCAAGGTTTGAACAGCATAGATTTTGTGTGCTTTTAGCTTATTTTATCTGTGTGTGTGCAAATTCTGCAAGGCAAACAGCGGAAAGGAATGGTTTGCACTAAATTGAATGTAGATTCGTCCTGGTTCTGATTAAGAGAAACACAAGAAACCTGCTCTGAATTTCAACTAAATGTCTCAATAACTTGATAGAAATTCCAGCGTGCATAGCTCAGGGACCCTGTGACTTCCAGTCGTATACAGCCAGTCTTAGCCTGCTCTGTTGGATAAAAGGGTAATCTTAGCGTTTTCGGCATGGGTTGGCAAGGGATTTTGACCGACAACTGAACCGCAGGTGTTGAAGCCTGGGTCCTTCGATGTGGCTGGGACTGGAGATGACTGGAGATGACTGGAGACGAACACAAGACTAAGACTGGCAATTGACCGGAATTGACGGGGATCAACCTCAGCATGCCTCAGCATGACTTGCATTTGTTCAGCATGGCCAAAATCAAAACTGCATTGCCGTCTTAGGTGTCCTAGGATACTTTTGTCGCAGGATGTGAGGGACGGAGCCCTGAATGATGAACCTTGTTTTTTAGGTAAACGACAACAAGTGATTTGTCTAGTAGTTACTTCATGGAACTTCATGCATCCTGAATCCATCTGGATCCTCTCTGGTGAAGATTGGAAGCGGAACAAGCGCTCGAAGCTGCGAGTCAAGGTCCTCGTGGATGAGAACGTCCTGGATGGAATGGCACGGATTCCTGGAAGCCGACGGATGGGAGGTTGGAACTAAATCCGAGGTCAGAAAGCTTAACAAGCTTAACATTTCCAAGAATCCTTAGACACATAATAGACAGATAATAGACATATAATAGACATATATGATCATATATGGACATCCTGCAAACATCATCAAATTTCCATGTATTTGTCCAAACGTCTTTGAATCCATGGGTGAGCATGGCAAGCATGGCAAGCATGGCAGGCCTGCCGCTTCCCCGCGAGCAAGGGCCTGGCCTCCCTGCGCGAGGCTGGGAGTCGTAAGCCGCTGGTAAGCCGCTGGTAAGTTTGGTAAGTCTATGTGTGGGTCAAACCCACCTGTTACGGTCATCAAGTCTTAGACGGTCATGGTCACTGGGGACATGGTCTTGGCTGAATGAAATTGCTGGCGTCAACAGCAGATGAACCTGGTGATGTCTCATGCTTTGCGGACCTGTTGTTTTCCAATCTGCTGCTCACCGATTTTCCTCTAGACAACTCCAGTCGTGTTGTTTCTATTCCCTGTTCGGTGGTTGAGATACCCTTAAAACAGCTATTGCAGTATGAAACACATGAAACATTGATATTGAAAGATGGTTTCTTGGAATATTTCATCAATGTTCTATACCGTTGCTGTTCATCAAAAAATTCGGCGTAGAGTAGTCGCCACAAACATTCAGGAAGTCTTCAGGGAGTCTTCAGGAAGTCTTGAAACCCAAAGCTCAGGCCTTGGACGGCATCGCGTGGCTGCTGAAGCCCAATGGTCGATTGATCACGACCGATGCTGGGGTCCAGCAACGATGGTGACATGCCAATTTGCGACTCAAGAAACAACAATTTCAGGCATTGCTAGGACACCAGGATGGACACAAAAACGTTAATCTGAGCTACAGGGAAATGGGATGCAATGAAGATGTGAAACGGCTGCAATTAGAGGGCCCAAAGGCCCAAAGCAGCAGATCTAGAGATATGATGAGATATGAAACCTTTCAGATTTGCCAAAGCAAAGCACTGGAGAAATTCTGTTCACCGATGTCGGGGTGTTGCGGTTCACCCAACTCGCAGATTCTCAACCTCCATGAGCTCGAGGATTTCCTTTGCACCTCTAACGGAGGGACCATACTTGGAAGCCTTCGAAGACTGGGTCCCTTGCTTTGACCAGCATCAAGACCTTTTTGAAATGCTCCGTTCAGAACCGAACCTCCTGCAGCCCAAAACATGTTGAACGTGGTTGAACGTGTTGAATCTGAACAATCTGGACATTGCTTCAATCACTCTCCAGTGACCATGGATTTCATGGTGATAGCGAAATACCAAGGCCTTGATGCCTCCCTGCGCCTTGCAGCGTGACACAATTCACGTTGCCACCTGGACAAAGATGCAGAGAAAAAGAACATAGCTGCGGCCATTGTCAGCGGCATATCTTACAGCTCGGGGTTTGCTCATCATTGGCATAATAGTTATACAGTTATACATAGTTATACCATGTTGTTATTAAGATGTAATTAACATGTTATACCAGTTATACCATCTCTCCACAGTGGGTGTTTAGGGCATGGTGTTTCCGTGTTTCCGACTCCAGGAGGCGCTGAACTTTCTGGATGCAGATCCATTGTGGCTCTTCGGCATTGCAGTTGGGCACCTCAGCTTGGCGCGGTGCAAACCCCAGCAGGGCCCCAACACCGACACCAACCGACACCATTTCCTGGATCCCAACATAACGTGGATCCACAGCGTCCCTTTCGACATTTTCGACATTTTTGACATTTGCATTTTGTCACAGGTGTGGAATTTGCACGGTCGAAATATGTCGAAATGCTCGACTCAGAGTCAAATCACAGTTGCTCCATGCCAAAAGAGTTTGGTGGTGCATTGCTGACTATGCACATATGCTATCATATGCTTCCTTCTCAACGTGAAATTCGTTGTTGAGACATGTTGAGGCATGTTGAAACGTTCGATGGTGAGCATGGCCAGCATGGCCATGGCTGAGGACCCAGCAACTCAACGGGCACTCGAAAAGACAGCAGTGGTCCGGAGACCAAAACAGCGGGCTGCGGTGCTGTGAGGAGAGGTCATTGAGGTCATGGAATGTCAGGTGTCAGAATCGAACAGAGTTGGCACGTGACGTTCCAAGCAATTCTGGTGCCGACGAGTTGAGGTGCCAATGCTGAGATGTATGGGTCATAGGCCGTGCATTGAAGAGTGGTTCTCGCCCGGAGACTTAGATTCAGAGAGTGTTGGGTGATAGCGTAGAGGAGTTGGAGAATTTTGGAAAGTATATTTGTATTAGATCATGCTGGGGAAGGACAACAGTGAAAATGCTGAAAATGTTTGTGCATGCTACAAAAGTTAAAACAATTTGCTTTTGGCATTCTCCTTCCTGAGATGTTGACCCCATACCAGGCATCATCAGGCATCAAAACCTCCCCGAAAGGGCTCGGAGATTTGGGGGGTTGATGATTGCCCCATGCCATTCCACGGTGATTTCAAAATGATTCCAGTGGGGCAACAAGCACTGCTTTTTTGGGGTTCATATGGGGTTCTACCGAACATTCCCGAACATTCCCAAGAGAATGCAAGCATGTGATGTGCACAGATCAGCATGTTTGAGTGTGTTTGAGATCCTGACACCAAGGTATCTCAATGCCGATGAACAAGGTGATGCTCCTTTTAGACTCTTGGTTGCATGGTGCTGCCCAAAAGAAACCAATCACGACTTGGAGCCCCAAATCCAAATGCCTTAAAAGAAAATCCGTTTTGGTGAGGAAAGATTTGGCACAGATTCAAATTCATCACGACTGCGTTTCCATGTTGGTTTGTTTCAGATTTGCAATACTTTATGAGCCGCAGCTCCTTTGCTCCCTAGGATGGGTCGTTGAGAGCTTTGCGGAGGTGGGAAATGACTGTGGCAAACACTGACGAATGCTGACTATCGTTTGTGTTGATCTAGTTGTTCCATGTGGTTCTTTGATACCAAAAAGATCCAAAAAGCATCGATTCTATGGTTCATAATGAAGTTAGTACTTTCATATTGAAGTTCTGAAGTTCCTGGTATTTCCTGGTTTCCCATCTCCAGGTGGAGTTGCCTGAGCCGTGGACATCCTTCAAGGGAGTCGGCTCAGTGGTGTGTTACCTCAACAATGAGCAGGGCACCTCAGACAGATCAACCGGGATCAACCGGGATCCGGGATCAACGATAATCAACGCGCCCACAGCTGTTTGTTGGAATTCTGTTAGATTAATGGAAATCAAACGTACCCAGAGCGTTTGGCAAAAAAGAATTGTAAGGAATTCAGACACCAAAAAGGTGCATCAAAGATGCATAAACGAATAAGCACAAAGATATCACTTGCCAGAGTGTTCATTCTTTCTCCTTTGCCAATTTGCCACAGCCGTTTTTACATCTTTGTGGCTCTCGCATCTTCGTGACAGGACCAACGAAACAACTTGGAAGCATCCCTTCTACGACTACTTCGTTGGGATCACCAGAAGGGGGGTGACACCTTTTGAAGTTGGCTATGCGGTGCGTAAAGTATTCGTTATATCCCTTTCTTTCCATCATTTTCCAACTAGTCTTGATTACAGACCTCAATAGTTTGTTGTTTGTGCACCATGGCTTGTTTACATGTGAACTCCACAACAAGCACCAAGAACATCCAAGAACATGACATACATTTTGCCTCGGCAAAGGCACAGTTGTTAAATCACTGTCGAAGATCAACGTGGTTCCGCCATGTTGCAAAGCTTCAATGGAGCTTTGGGGTCAGTCTACCCCCAAAGGTGGTATTGATAGGGCAGGTTGGCAATGATCAAAATCTCAATATCATTGAAAGAAAGATGGAAGATAGACTAGTATTGGATTTAGAAGACTCTGAAAACTCTATATTCAACATGTGTGTGTGTGTTGTCAATGTTTGTATCTTCAGACCACTGGTCGATTGAAACGAGTGTTTTTTTGCACTCAGTGCAAGACATCTTCAGTCAGCTCGACGGCCAGGAACGAAGAGCACATCAAGCTCCGAATCAATAGATTTCTTTGGTCCTATGAGGCACCGAAATCATTCGAAATCATCCGAAATCGTCCTATTCTCTCCTGGCATAGACACAAGACGGACAAGGTCGACCGGCACACGGCAGGCCGAGTCACAAACAGATGTGCAGTCGCAGATGCCTTTGGTGTCTCCCAAGTGAGCTCACAGAATGGACCGAACTTGTTGGGATCCATGAGTTCCATGATTTTCCGCTGTTGCAGCAATACCGCGAGTGCCTTCCAAGTCTGCAGTGTTTCACCATGCTACCCTTTCGGTAGACACGAATACAGATACATACATACGTATACGTATATATGTATATATATACATATATTATAATATATATATATATTATATATATAATGTATATATATATATATGATATATAATATAATATTATATATATAGTACAAAGGCATTTTGTGGTCGCCACATGAGTGACGGGGTCTTCAGACACAACGAGAATGCTTCTGAGTCTAACACAAATCTTGGATTTCTGTCACCTCGACAGATACCTTGAGCGTGCGTAAGTTTGATGGTTTGTTATCAAGCGAGGTACGTGAAGATACTCGCGGAGATCTTGGAATGCGAACTAGTGGCTTGGTGAGGGAGACATAGGGAGTCTCGAAGATGAATATAGACGGGAAATGCACCCACTAGAATCACTAATGTGTCAGGGACATCTTCAATTGGAAACAATTTCATCAAGTGAAAAGTGCTATCAAGGGTACACCAGGTGGGCATCAAGATGGCGATAGCATGCTGCCCAGGATTTTTCTGAAAATGACGAGCCCCCGGGAACCATGTCAACACGCAGGTAACGGAGCCTTTTATGGTGCGCACCCTGAAGACCTTTTTGAAGGCGCAATGCGGCTGATTTGGTGAGCTGCATCATATCATATCCATCATCTACTCTACTTTGATCTACTTTGGGAAGGTCTCAAGACATGAGAATAGGATGAATCGTGGCAGAATCGTTGCAGCTGAGCTTTTTTCGCTCTACGAAGCTGCCCCAGGCATTTTCGCAGATGTACCACGATGGCGAGCTGGACACACAAGAGGCCACTCGATTGCTCCGGTGCAGCGTTTGAGTGGAGATGGGGTACCTGAAACATTCCAAAAAGATCCGAAAAGATATCTCCACTGGGGATATCTGGACATATCTGGACATGGGAAACATATGGAAACATTCCAGAAACTGTTGGCTCCGGTTCGACCATCCCCCGAACTGATGCAAGAATTCCACGGATTTCACACACTGTGCATGGCTTGCAGGGCTGATCATTTTTCAGCGTTATGTCAAGTGATGTCAAGTGTTTCAACGCATGTTGTTCAAGAATGTTCAGGACAAAGTCGGACAAAGTCGGACAAAG
>Ga0126342_10003479_pt1 | contig 26045 bp, 24 predicted proteins | sample Cyp1metagenome_FD_92528 | JGI IMG/M metagenome (GOLD analysis project Ga0126342, IMG submission 92528) | Coral microbial communities from Lord Howe Island, Old Settlement Bay, Australia - Cyphastrea 1 metagenome | ecosystem: Host-associated > Invertebrates > Cnidaria > Coral ... | reverse complement strand
CTAGAAGAAGAATCATGTTACAGAGATACAATGACAAAATCACACAACAAAAACGTGCACAGACGACCAACCGTCTGACGTGCACAAACGACCCACTTTTGACGTGCACAGACGACCCCCCAACCGGTTTCAACCCCCGGAAAAATAGGAGTCATTGGGGACCATCCCATTTTTTTCCGAGTTTTGGTTAAACATTTATCTTTTAAACATCAAACATGTTCGAAAAATCTGGAACCCAGCCAGGAAACCAAACATGACAAGACAATTTGAAGCTTGTCTGGCTTGTCTCCTCCTTTCCTTTCGGGCCATCTCTAGTTTTGAACTGCTGCTATACGTCATGCTACGTCCAGGACTCGGCCATGTCTGCCCGTTTGATGCGAATTAAATAAGCCAAACCGGCAGATCTGTTGCAACGATGCGCTCAGGTCGGGAGACTCTCGTGTGACTGAACATGATTCATCGATAGCTCAGGAATGATCTAAAGAATTTGGCTTCAGATGTTTGGTCCATGCAAAAACGCATGATTGAATAGAGCATAATTCCCATTCAAGCACACATGTTAGTCACTTTTATAACATACAATTCTATACAGTATATAGTATACGCGCACATATATCGATCTAGGTCTGCTCTTATTGTTGATTTGCGTGCTCTTGATCACTCTGCGATCTAAGCATGCAAGAAGATCCTTGCTACTTTTAGGCCGAAGCTTTCCCAACATCTGTGTTCGGCTTAGCAATTAGCCTTCTCTCAGCCAAATCCTACATGTCCTTAAGCTTTTTGAGCATGTCCAATAACTTGCAATAACATTGCCCAAACCCAGGCAACCAGCAGTAGCTCTCGACCGAAACTTTCGTCGCTTCCACTGACCAATCTATCACTGTCTTGGCCTGTGCATTGCGATGATAGCAGTACCCTGATGATACAGTACCCACGCAAATGCACAAATGAACGGGATTGAACGCTTACCACATCTTGCCACCAAATGACCTCAACACATCTCAACACCTCAGTTCCTTGGCGGTTCAGAGTGCGGGTAGAGCAAATGCTTCGATATCCTGGACATGTCATGATGGCACGTGGCTCTTGGAGTTGAGATCATCTTCTTAATGGCTGACCTGGCATCCGCGTGGAAGCTCAAGCTGCTTGAAACATGCGCAACATCGCGCAGCTGGTGAGGGACACGGACTGAGCATAGGCTAAAATTCTACGCCCTGGACTCAATGAAGCTCACAATGAATTGAAAAGTACTTGGGATTATGATGGATTACTGTATGTGGGTTTAGAACTGGCAAGAAGTGCGCTGAGTATCAGTAGTGGTAGTATGTGGTGGTAGTAGCAAAGGAGAGGAATCATATCATCATGGGATATCATGGGGAACCCCTCTGCATGTTGGGACGGGATAAATGTGTTTCAAGCAGAGCTTTCCACGGACGCCGATCATTCAGGAAAACTTATGTTTTAAAACTCTAGGCGCTGCGGCGATGGCTGGCGAATCGGAAACAAATAAGAAACACCAATTCCACTGCTTGTTGTTAAGGAGCTTTAGGCAAATTCAGGCCGGTTGCATAGCTACCAACCTGTCTAGGTATGGTGACATACCTTTAAAACACACCCTGAAATGGCAATGTCTTAGAATGATTGACCCAAACCAACTTGGATGCTTGATATGCTGGAGAGATCTGGTGAGATCTGGTGAGCATGCTCAATTTCCCTTCCTGTGGCCTTTTTGCAGCTCTTACCAGCTACATGGCTATACCAACTTGCCACGCGTTGCATCAAACTTGTTCTCCGCAAGATCCGTGCGATTCTTGACGTCCAGATCCAAACACTGGGCCCCCAATAAACAAAAAATCTCACCGTGAATTTGCGTTCTCGCCGCATTTTTACCAGCTATATATATATATTATAAATATGGGAATTATATATATATATATAAATATATATAAAAACATACTTTTTCTTTCACATACATCTAAGCACGGGAAAGGAAGTCGGAACTTTATCGTGAAGAGTGTTGAGTTAAATCAGCTTTACCTTGTTACCTTTGTGGTGCCAAATGCAGGCGATGGAGCCCCGACTCGCCAAAACTGATCCAACATGATCCGGCGTGCACATCCCTGAGTGGCCGCACACTGCCTCTATGCATCAGGGCAAGAGCAACTTGCCAGCAGCCAGTCATGGGAGTCCCAGCGTCCCAGCAAACTACTCCCAGTGGTCCGCCTGTTTGGCGTGATCACCGTTAATTAAATATATTCATTCTGGATTATTCTAGTGGCATGCCTTCTGCATGACGGAATTTCCAGGCGTCCTGAGAAAAAGCGGAGTGATCAGAGTGATCCCAACTTGCCAGTCAAGTGTTGGCAGTGGAACTCTTCTCCCACGCTCTCAAGTCAGCATTCAGGATTGTCACCCAGCACTGGAGCCCACGTGGGCCATGAGGTGGCTCAAACAATCCTCGGCGCTCATAAAGAGAGCTTGGTCGGAGATGCCTCAACCTTTGGCTGCAATCCCGGCACACGAGGCATGGCGGGAGGAACCACCACCTTGGCACCCCCTTCGGCCCTGGCTTTCATGATCTCATCAATGTTTGGAACCACCTTGGATTTGCTTGAGCCCCGAAGAAACTCCCCAATATCCCCCGGTCATCGTAAATTTAACTACAGGGACAAGCAACTTACTGTACATCAACTTAAAAAAACATCGGCTCAACAAATCCAAGGCGCTGCTTTCAGAAGGCAACGCATGTATGGGCTCCGCTCCGCCAAGCGTTGGTACGCTTCCATCTTCTCCTCCTGGCCATGGCATGGAGTGGCATATCTATCCTGGCATTTTAGCGAGGCCACTCAGGAACAACGATCCATTGACCAATTCATCTACAAGCCATGGCATTGCAAGTACAAGTACTAGGGTTCTGGTATCTTGGTGGGGGTACATATGTCTACCTTTCCACTATAAACACAAATCAAGTGGCTTGCAGGTAAAGCTTTGCCTAATGACAGCCCCGGATGAGTGAGTGCCCGCCTCGAAACAAATGATTCCATATTCATATGCTACATAAACGGATTGCCCTCCCAATCCAACCAACCACGGGTCAACATAAATTCAGGTTGACATGACATGACATGACCAATATCCGGTGATAAAATCACCAAGCGAATCTCATACAATCATGAAACCACCAAATGAATCCCATAAAATCATAAAATCACAAAACAGAAGATTTGAACGGGTTGCGATCTGATGAGAGACACATTCCCAATGGATCTGGTTGAATAAGAACACTTCCCCACGACGAATCTTCTCTCCCTTCTCCCTGCATCATTTAATGGCGGGCTCTTTTTTGAGGTCGTGAGAATTGGTCCAGAAATACATAGGTACGGCTGTATGGCTCAACATGGCTCAAAATGACCCAGAAAATCATAGGATTTTGATCCATTCTGATCCATTTCTTCCATTTTAGGATCGTTTTTGCATCGGTCGAGTCCAATCCCAATGACTTGACCATCCCTGATCGCCTGGGGCATCTCTGCCTCGACGATCTGATTCACTGCTCTCTTGTAGCCCGAGCGCACGCCTTGGGGATCCCCAAGGATGATCCCACTATGATCACTGGATGTGATGGGATGATATGGATAGATATGGTGGCCGTGGGATTGCTGGGATGGGATCTTTGCTGATTGCTGGGATCACATCCTGCTGTGAACAGCAGTTCATTCAGCTGATGCTGGATGTTTGTCTCATCAGAATGTCCCAAAGATATTGATATCAGCCGTATCAGCCTATCATGCCCGAAGCTGATGTTTTCAAGAAACCTGCCTAGTGCCAGTCTGCCACTTTGATACATTATATACATCTAAGATCATCCGGGTACCGCAAAATTGGCGGCATGATCATCATTTAGTCGGCCAACATTTTGCTTTAATTTTCGCCAGGAAACCTTTAGATGGGCGATGTGTCTTGGTGCCAGAGGTATCATGTTCTTCGTGGCAGTAGTTGCAATTGCTTCCGTTTCGACATCCATCTGCCAAATGAATAAAGCGGCAAGGCTGACCTCATTTCGGAGCTCAGGATCCCACGAGATCCTGAACCCGACCCCCTGAGGGTCATTGGGAACATTCTGGAACGCTCGAATTCAGCCTCAATAGGACTTAAGGAATCTTAAGGATACTTAGGGGGGATTGGCATCACCCAAATGTTACAGTCATTTACGGTACACCTTTCCAGCGCCCCAGATCATGATCAGTTCATGTTTAAGCTAAGCACAACCAGCTGTATGGCTTCTGTATGGTTCTGCGACAGTCACCAACACCGGTGATATTCGCCAAGTCGCATTTGCCCTCCCAGTGGCCGACGGAGCCAATTGATGGAAATTCGTAAGCTTCCTCTTCCTGCTGGAGCTGAACTCTGACAAAACACATTCGACTGGCCAGATTTGGCAGCTTCTACGCGAGCCTGTCAGTTTCATTCAGTTTCTATCCTCTTGCAAAGCGCCAGCGCCATGGATTTCACTGAATTTCCATATCTAAATCCGAATCGATCAAATGGCTCCTTAAATGGTTCATCAATTTTCAGAGCCGAATCCAGCATCCCCAAATCCAGCCAAACCCAGCCAAATCCAATTTCATGGATTGGGTCCTGCAGCTGTTGAACATTGTCACTGAGCTGCGACTGCTGCGTCCCCACGGGGGTCTGTGACGATGCCCTGAGAGGCTGGCGTTCCCTCCCTTCCCAGTTCGAAAACCACCGTGTTTTTGACGATTCGGATCGACCATATCATACAGTACGGATACAGTATCCGCATACAATTTGCTTCATGAAGGTGTTACGGTGTTATGCATATATAATAGTCATATATAACACACACACATATATATATTATATAAATAATATCATATAATGATGATGCTGATATATGGGAATGTGTCAAACACCTGGTACTCCAGTGACCATCCCAACGCGAACAAAACTTTTGGCGCTCACATCCCAATTCCGTGGGTAATGTCTAGACCCACAATTCACGAAACTTTTGAGTCAGTCGAGCCCTTGATCTTTTGGTTTAACGATGTTTAACGGTTTAACATGGTGCAAAAAACATGTTTAACCCACTTCTGCTAGCATCTGGTGCAACAAGAAACCGCCCCATCATACCATCATCCCATCACCCGCCAGCTATCGCCAGCTGACTTCGAGCTATTGGAATTCAAGGAGGTCAAGTTGTAGACCCGATGCGTGGGCTGGAGCAGAGAACCGTTGGGGTGGGGACTGGCCGGCAACCAACCTCGGACCGCAGATCTCCAACAAAGGTAATCGAAGGTAAGCGGGAAATGGATGGAAATGGGAGAATGCAAAAACCCTGTGCATCGTAAACCTATTCTGGATAGGTCTTTGAAGAAAGACCCAAACGGGAATCCTGGGACCTATCCAAGGAAGGGTACTGCAGCAAGGGTTCAAGATGTGCACAGCCAAGAGGATCCAAGAGGCATATCATTTTATTCATTATTTTTACAATTTCTTGAAAAGAAACAATCAAGAAACAAAATGATTTGGTGCACAATTTATGCACAATTTCAGACCTGACCATCTTGAATCATCTTAAGATCTTTTGTTTTCTGGCCTCCAATCTCACAAATGTCTAAATCAGTTGCGATCATCATCCCAGGCAAAGTGAATCAAGAATATTTCCGACCACCAGCTCAAGGTTGAACCTTTAGCAGGATAATCTAGGAGCTGGTCATCTTCAATTGTCTTCGAATGACTTGGGGACCCAAGCGACAAAGACTGTCCCAAGCAACAGCCTTTCAAGATGGATCTTTCATGATCTTTCTAAATTCAACAGGTCTTCATCCAGATCTTCCAGCAAGTCTGGACTTGAAAGCTACATGTTTTTCCATGTTTTTCCCGTTTTGTCTAAAAAACCACCCAGAGTTACTCACACCGAGGTCATGGTGCCTGAAGGAACAGACTGTTCAGAGGAATGGTTGCTGCTGGTCGATGGCGTCCAACTCCGACTTCGGGTCACTGCCGGCGCATTGGAAGACCGAACCGTCACATGAAGAAAGGTGTTCCTTGGGACTTGGCATTTCACTCAGAAGGTCAGAAGGTTCCAAGTTTTATTGATGGCATATCCAGTAGCTTTGGATTCCTGTGTGGGAGCATGGCTTCATATGGTTCATATGGTAACAACCAAGAACTAAATACACACAATTACAGTAAAGCGATTTGATTTAAGAGAGATGCAGGAAACTTGCTAGCTGCCAATGCTCACCTCCAAAGCATATTCGTTCTTATTGACCAGCAAGTGAGCAATCACTGCATGCATCCGCAAGCCAATGAGCACGATCTCTAAAACAACACCAGCCACAATTCATGTACGCTGCTAGATCCTGCTAATAGCAGATCTGACAGGTTTCCATTAGTAATTGCGCACGCTTTTCCCACCAAAACAATTCAAACAAATCCCTCGGCTTCCGAAGTAACTGGCGCTTACAGCGGACCGTGACACGACATGACATTTCTCACACTCCAAGCACATTGAATGTGCGCAATTCCATTTGGCCAGAATCTTGCAACATTAGCAAAGCTTGACATGTGTAATTACAGTGGTTGAACTTTGTCATGTGTCGGGGCTGCATTGTCCATCGCGGCGTGCTATTAGTTTTCTCAAACTTTAAGAACTCTTTAAGCACGTAATCCTATGGGGAAACATTTGGACCATATGACCATAGTAAGTTTTCTTCAAAATTCATCTGCGCTGTGACCAAAGCGGCCTGTTTTCATTATTCCTGTTTCAACATCAGGTTTACTTTCAGCAATCTCTTTAACGCTGAATAGAACTCCTTTGGAGTTGCAGGTGCCACAGACTGTCGGAAAAGAAATTGGAACACCGCTTCGGATAACCTAAGTGCAAGGAACGTTAACATATCCGCCTAGCCCATCACCCCTCCCAGCGTGCTATCATCACCGAGACGTCCACCAACCCACGGGCTCAGTAAACTATAAACTAACATATACACTCATATGCATAGCTATGGAAAATGACCATTTGTAGATGATATAATTACCTATTCAAAATTGTGATTTATCATATCATCGCTAACAAATTACCAGAGGGTATCTCTGCGAAGGATCCTGGCTTCAAAATCAATCTCATAGTCCGGATCTTCCATTGCTGCCCCTGCGGCTCCACCGCGTGGACAAATCGCGCGCAGATGGAACCGTCGGAGTTGTTAGCGGCTTAGCCCGGCTTAGCTGCTTAGGCTGCTTAGCTTGCCCCCTGGAAGGTTCCATGAAGTGAATTCCCATGTCAAAATCCCAGCATTTGTTGCTGTCAAGCGTTACAGAAAACCCATTCCCCCTGGAAAGACTTGGACGTATTGGACAAAACCATGAAAATCAATTCCCATTCAAAAATAAGGGGGTTTTCAATTTCCGGTTCGGCCGGCGACTGAGCCAGGTGGAGAAGCAAAGAGAACTTCAGCGTGTCTATGTCTGCCCATATCCAGTTTCTTCACATCGTTGGACAATTGACAATTGGACGCTCAGATGACTTTCGGTTGGGGGACGCAGGGGGGAACTACAAGCTCCACACCATTCCACACCCAAATACAGTACAGGTTCGATACATCATGATACATCCCCATGTCACCCTTGCTGCAGCGGCTGCAAATTACCCTTTTGTCTGGCATGTCAACTACGTGAGAGCACGACATGCGATGATGTCAATGGACTATCTAATGGCAATGGCAACTTTTTTCCTTGCCATTTTGCTGAATTTGATGCACCAGGGGAGTTTTATCATGGAAACGTGGACATCAAAAGCTGCAGCTGTGATTTTCGGGTCCACATAAAACGGGTGCCCTTTGGCACTGGTCCTCCTGGGCACTCGGCCGCTCAAAATCTGGCCAAGCTCGTCGAAGGGGCCAAATCAGTCAAGCTGGCAGCAAAAGGCAGTGTTCCTGCCAATTTCGGCACAAACATGCGAAAGTCAGGGAGAACCAAAGAAGGACATTTAAGAGCTTGAACTTGCCGGTAGCAGTGCCCCACCCTCTAAATGTTTTGCGATGATGCAATCTACTCAACTTTTGGAAAAAAAATAAGTAATCACCGTCATACCTTAGAATTCGAAGCAACCCAGCACAAGCGTTGCTTCTCATATCAGCTTCCGGACCCTCAGGAAAAATTGTGCTGTGGCTTGTGGGTCACGGTGCTCCGCTTGGTCTCTTGTCCTGTCCACCAAAAGGTGGACGACTCCTTCCCATCCCGTTGCAATGCAACGCTCACCTTCGATCACCTTCGGATCCATCAGGCAGGAATGTCTGCTGGACAGTAGTATGTCACCTTGGAGTCTCACAAGGGCGGTGGCAAACTTACTGAAAAAAGGCAGCCGAATTGAAGTGGGAGGAACAGCCAACAACATGTAAACCGCCTGTAAACATGAAATGTCGTGAGATGTTGTGAGATGATGTCGGTCCAAAGTCCACAACGAAGTTTTTGCTTGGCACTGATCACTCCCGCGATGCCTTATGATATCTCACAGGCCTCTAATCTAGTCTCCTCATCTTTGATGTTCCTTTTCTTTCCCTAAACTCAACAGCTGAACTTCACAAAGAACGAGACGTAGCCCAGCATGGCCCATGGCCTGTCACTTCTAGCGCTTCGTTTGGTCCCTTAGGTCCCTTAGGTCCCAATTGCAGCATCAAAGTGCTGGGATTCTTAGCATTGGACAGCGAAACATAGCGAAAGCTAGGGGTGATCCTCACGATCTTTTTCTATAGGGTCTACCCTCTGGTTATGTCAAAATAGCTATTGAAAATGGCCATTTATAGTTGATTTTCCCATTAAACATGGTGATTTTCCATAGTTATGTTAGTTTACCAGAGGGTATATGGTTCGGTCACCTTGGCCCATCGCTCAGAAACCATCAGAAAGGTCTGACCACGTCAAGGTGCTGTGTAATGAGTCGCTGAAGAGCAGCGCATCAAACCCATTCCATCATCATAGGCATATCCGTAGACCTGTGGAAAAATCACGGTCGAATCATCTTAATTGCCAAGCTCTCCATATATTCCATATCACAAAGATTCCTAAACAGTACAAACTGAGGTGGTTTATAAACCCGATTAGATACACCTACCATAAATCCATGAAATCATAGTTGAGATATGTTGATATACTTCTCTACTTGTAACTAACCCAACTTAGCTAATCATGGGGCATCACCACAGTCACAATGTGACGATGGTCACCACATGGAGGATGATCTGGCGAGGCCGCACAAACTCCGGTTGTAATCCCTCGGTCACATCAAAGACATTCCATAACAATTAAGCATACAGTATAAATAGATAATATAATATATAACTATATGTTAGATATATAAATGTGTGTGCCTTTTGTATGTATATACACACATTAGTTGAACAGCACTGCTAGTCATGTTCGGATGAACCCCCTTGCACTTCCCAAAATTCTCTGCGAATCGCAGGGCACGGCACCCCGCAGTCCCAAGCGCAAACCAAGAAACGCCCGGGCACTTCTCGTGCACGGTCTTCAGGAAGCTTGTTCCAGTGATCCTGGGAGGTATCCACGTCAATTTCCACGTCTATCCTTTCTGGTAAAAGGGGGAATCATCGATTATCCGGTTTACAACGTTACCTACCTATGAAAGCATGGCTAATTAGTAGCAACAGGATGCAACAGGAACATCCTCTTCTGCATGTGATTGTGCACTTCAAGGGCTGCTTCACGTTGGGTATTTGGGATTGGTAAAGGAAAAGCAACGTGAAAGTGACGTGAGGACAATTGGGAGCAACTTTGGATTCCAAAAAGCTTAGGGCTCAAAACAACTCCCCTCTACATATTGCCACATATGGCAAGTCAAACTTCGGCAGTTGCAGCATTTCTCACCATCTCTCAACTATGAAGCCTGCGCAGCATCCTGGAATCCAAGAAATCATCCGACACCATTTTTGAAAAAAAAAACATCAAAGATCTATGAACACAAAGCATGTTGAAACAAACATCGCAAGAAACGAGTCTTCTCTCCGTTATGCCACCATCCCAATCATATGAAGCCAGCCCTCCGGCCGCTGCCCGCTGCCCAGTTTCGGCCCTGCCCTGCAGCTCTCAGGTGTCTGGGGAGGTGTTGGACAACAATAGGGCGACACCTCCCGGCATGGCCAGGTCGACTTGGAATCCCAAGTCACCAAAGGGACATTCAAAACATGGAAGATTCATGAACACCTAGATAAAACATGATAAAACATGATAAAACATGATAAAACCATGATAAAACCAAGGCTTTAGCCTAGTTTAGACCATTCATTCTATGCCAGGAGTTGTTTTTTCATGTTTTTTCCATCACAAAACGGATTACCCGCCTCACTCTCTTCGGGTCGGCGTCCAGCAGGCCTTTCCTGTGGATTCCATCAAACCCAGCTTTGATATATTTTGATATGCTTTGATCCTGGAGAACCACTTTCAGAATTTCATGTTCCATTCTGTTATTTGAATATTTGAATATTTGAATAAACTTCGATAATACATCTAAACATCCATCAACAAAAGCACTGCAGCTTGCGGGCCTTATTGCTCCATTTGGTATCCAACAGCTTGCTACATGGACTGTAGCATCCAGCTACCTGCGCCAGCCATCTCCGCTGTTTTGCGCCAGGAAAGGGCTTTCCATCTCTACTTTAAAACAAATCTTAGCTGTTAAGGATGTTTCCTCTGCTTTGAACATTTCTGATGTTTGAAATTGTTTGAATATCTTAGGTCACCTGTTTTTTTTCAAGCCTTCCACTTAAAAACATATGGGCATACTGTGGACATGTGTCTATCTGGCGGGATCCAAGATGCAGTCCCACCTTGTGCGTCTTTGGATTGATGGCGTGAAGGTCGGCGAAAATTCCTTGCCACCGCGCCGTGGAACCCATGGGAACAGTCAAAACATTGAATACAGGTGGCTCAGATCCAACTACATATTTACAAAAATGTGTGCATATATATGTATATATAATTGCACAAATTTATGCAATTAGAATTATATCGTATTACATCATATTATATCATATTATATCTATAATTCTGTGTTTTTCTGACACTTGCAGCTTGCATCATGAGGCTTGTGAGGCCTGTACCTGGCATGTCATGCTCATTACAAAAAGCTGGAAAAGGCCCATCAAACCTTCGGTCAAAAATATAAAGCCCACTCTCAAGTAATTTAACATATTGGACAACCCACCACCATTTTCCGAACAGGAAACCTGTGGAAATGTCTATATCTATGTTGATTTACCTATATATCTTATTCGAGCCTTCTCTGGAGACTATCTTCAATGGATCAGCCGGCACCTGCGGCCGTCAAGCGCTCCGCAGCTGGGCATAGGCCCAAGGACAAGCCCTCGCAGTCCAAGACCTAGGAGGATGGGGAGGGATGGGGGATAGGCCCGGGTAGGCTCAGGGGATGTCAGGGATCATCATTTGATCCTGACTTCGTTGATGAAATGCCAGGCGTTGATGGGTGGCATGACAGCACGCAGTCCAAGGACCTGGTTGCCATCAAACGTCTCTGGTCGGGCTGGACAAAAAATCAAAAAACATGTGCGTTCCGATAATATAAATATATGATGTATGTATGTATGTATGTAATGTAATGTAATGTAATGTAATGTAATGTATGTATGTATATATACATGTAATATGTATATATATATATACACATATGTATAATATATATATATATATATATTTGTAGTACCCCCCCCAAAGATCTACAATTTTGACCTACCTTTTTAATATCTTATGGTTTGGGATGGTATATATATGTAATATGTACATTATATATATATATATATATATATGTGTGTGTGTAATGTGTGCATAATATATATATACATATACATATGTAGTATGTACATATAATATGTACATAATATATATATATATATATGTGTGTGTGTGTGTAAGATGTACATAATATATATATATATATATATATATATATGTGTGTGTGAAATATGTACATATAATAAATGAATATACATATATATATATATTTAAATGTGTGTGTAATATGTGCATAATATAATATGTAAATATGGATAGATGCCTTATGTACGCAATACATGATAATACATGATCATATCTCTATTTAATTCTATCTATATATATATACACCTGAAATCGCATGAATATGATCATATAATATAGGTTTGAAACTACCAACCAGTGTATCATCGATGTCATGAATGACAGTGCTTCTTGGATGATGTCAAGTGGATATTTTGGGAATCAGGTGGAACCATGCACCTTGACTATGATGGCAAAGGGAGGCTGCATGCACCCATGCAATCCATCCAGTCTTGGGGGGGGCATCTTGACCCATCGCGATACAACATCTATTCTTCATGGCCCATTAGCCAAAAGCAATGGAACGACATGTCACAATGTGTCAAATTTTCTGGGGGTGGGAAATGCACCGAACATCACCGAACATATTCAGAGATCTCCTTGTTGTAGATCCCTAGACAAGTCGAAAGCAGCAGAACTATGACACATCCCACTTACTCCTCCTGCGACCCATGAAGGGTGCCAAATAGAAAAAAACACATGAGGTTTGAATGTCATGGTCGGATCAATTTCGGAAATTGACGTCACTTACTGACTTACTGGCTTTGGTTTTTGAACCGACAGGTTGCGTGCAAAACAAACACTTGCCAAGGGGAGGAACGACGAGGGCAGCAAAACGACATATAAGAAGAAAAACCAGAACTACATATGTTCACTGCGCCTGCTTCAATTTCAACAATGAAAATACACAACATAGATCAACATAGATCAACATAGATCAACATAGAAGAAATTTTAAAAAACACGAAAACAGAGACCAGCCATATTTCTGGAGCATATTGGAGCATTTTTCATGTGAAACCCACAGGGCCTGTGTGGCCCCGTCACACTCTGAGGCGTCCGCGTTCACTTTTTGGTCTGTGGCTGTGCGACCTTGGCGTTCATGAAACATATGACACCATTACATAAGTTGTAGCATAAGTTGTAGCATGCGCTATGAGTTATATATAATTATATATAATTATATGTATATTATATATATATAGCTACATAAGTCATATCATTATATACGGCAAATATACACTATTCATTGCTATTCCATGTTCATCTCAAGTGTGTATACGTGTTTTTGGCATAGGTCAGTATACCATGTGCATCCCCCCAACAAATACGATACACATATCAGAGTTATTTCACTTATTGAGTAGGATGGTAACTAGTCGCTGGCATACTGCTTCGAATAGTTTTTAGGGGGTCATCAGCAAAGCCGGCCTATGGGAAGCACCACTACCTCGCCACAATCGTGAGCGACCATCCGGCTATATGTCCTTTGATCCTTTCATGTCTCTATACTCCATACTCCCATCCATCACATTCAAAAAAGTAATAGTACCTCCCTGTAGGATTGCAACCTGGAAATGCAAAAGGCAAAGGGAAGAAAGGGTACATCCTGCATCCACAGGTCCACAGCTATTGTTTCCTTCATTTGGCTTTGACTGAAATAAAGGGACACCCAAGGCCCAATCCCATTTCAATAATCGTTTTCCCCAACTCACATGGCCACCTTCTGACATGCACCGGAAAGCCCTAAAACCTGCTACAGAAGAGTCTCACCAACACAAGGGGAAAGCGCAGCTGCAAATAGATGAAAGAGATGTTGAACAGTCCTTGCCCGAGCAAAGGACAAAGCATCCTTTTCCCGCGCGGCCAGGGTCAAGATCCTTTCATGTCTGCAACAGCTCCCTTTACACGACCAGCATCCTCATCATCCTCAGACTTCTTCTTCTCCTTCTTGCGAATTTCAACTTTTTCCTCATCGATTCAGTGGATGTAGCCCACAAAGCCCTCGAAGCGATCGACATTTCGATTCTGCCTGTCGTTCATCTTCGCAGTCAGATTCATGCCACGCCCATGGTGGCACAGGATGGGCTTGGCAAGGACGGGTTCGCCCTCTGGCCGATCTCTGTTGTCGCAGAGACACCCCAAAAAAACCTGCGCTTGATCGCACATCTCAAAACTCCACATGCAAGCAATCACCGGGTGTGACCCAGTGTTCGACTTCCTCTCATAGATCATCCGCCGGATGCATTCATTACAATAGTCAAGCTTTTCAGACACTTGCCAACCCGTTTTTTCCGAGGCAGTTGTTCAGAAATTGTATTTTCATATCGTCAGTGGTGGCAACTCTTTGGATGAGCAGCCGGTCTCGGCGCCAAAGATGTGGTGCCTTTTTTTTTCCCTCTTTGAACCTCTTCCGAATTCCTTTCTGACAGATCCACACGAATCTTTAGATTTGAAACTCCGAACTCGCGTGACCTTTTGGCGGAGAGCATCTGATGAGCACCTGATACTTCCCACAGCTCCACATCAGCACCATTTTAGGCCCAACTTGGAGACAAGTCGCACGATTTTGACTGGTGGAGTCAGCACAGGGTGGTTCAATGTTACAAATGTGCCCCCTCAGAGTATATCCTAGCGTATCCCTCTATATCAAATTCTTTACATCATTTATCCCTATATTTTGCATTATTTAAGGTTGTTCCTATGGTGTAAAAATGTTATAAATAGCTTAATACAGCAATCAGGATAATCTATAACGATTGGCTAACCTGAACAAGTTTGGCAATTTGGGATAGTTGCCCCACTCATCCACAATCAAGTTCCCATCACTACAGTGACGTCACAGTGATGTTGGTATAATCCGTGAAACATTGATCATGATATGATATTCGCATTAAATATCCGCCCATCAAATGATGTTCCCATGATTCACCCATGATATCCACCGCTCCAGTCCCGCAGTCCCAGTATGTCCCAGTGACAGTCACCCTGGATGTCCAACTTCACAGGCAACGTCCAGCCATCCACCAAGCTGATGTCCACGTAGTCGCAACCTTTCCTTAGGTTTCGAAAGCTGCTAGGGATATTGATATGATGTGTATTGCATATAGGTGTATATTACTTATAGTTATAGTATGTAAATGCATATATAATCGTACATATATATATGGGACCATGGATCTATATCTATTGTCAATTATTCATATTCATTCGCAAAACAATCTCAAATGCCACGTGATTTTGGATGGTTTTGGATGATTTTCAATGTATAGTTGGTCTTTGTAACTTCCCGTGACAGCATTGGTGAGGGAAATTTCAGCCCACAGAGGCATTCAAATTTCCAGGTATGGTGCATCCTTAGCAGCACAAATTACGAAGGCATTTGGATGGGATACTCGGATACTCCTTTGGCAAGTGGGACCATGCACCTCTCATCCTTCCCCTAGGCCCTAGCCATCCTAGCCTAGGCCTCCCCACATCTCCACCCCTCCTGGGGTCTTGGGATTGCAAGGCGCACCGTTCTCACCAAAGCTCCTTGGTACTATCGCCAGGCGATAGCCCAACAAGCTCGGCTGCAGCTGGGCAGAAGCTAACAACTGGATTTGACATGCATTCGCTAAGCCAAGACTTGCAAAACATCTTTCAACCAGCATCTTCCTTCAAAAATTGGGGGTAGAACGCCGAAGTCCGCCCATTTCGCTGTTGGAAACGTGTGGAAGCACATTTTTGCAAACTCCCCGCGCCGTCACCAGCCCAGCTTCGCTTCGAACTTGGTATCGACCGGTGGTGCACAGTTCTTGTAATCCTCCTGAGCCGCTACAGCCATCGACCGAAGTTCCTCTTGGTATGTCTCAAGAGATCTGGCCAACAACACCAGTTACGGGTGTATCCGGGCAGAAGGTGCAGCCCAATTTGTGGCAATTTTAGTGGGGACAGTAATGAGAAACCATTGAATTTTCATGAATTTTCCATGGATTTGGGGGTACCATGGCGAATCCTTCAGACCAACCCTGATCACAACCAGACCTGTCTGGCCCCACCTGACCAGTGATGGGGTTGAACTGACAAATTTGCCCAGGGCCTCCACTGCTTCCAATGGCACCTTGGATGCATACGGCTGGTCTGGAAAAGGGCTACCCACCAAACCAACGGATGAAATATGTACATAATACCTGATCAGATTTGATTTATGAGAGAATACCGTGTGAATACTGTGTGAATACGACGTGTTCCACGAATGGCTTGGCCCAACCAAGATTGACTGCAAACATCCATGATGCTTGGCTTCCGGCAGTTATGACCCGAGTCGTCACAGCCCATCCTGAGTGCTGCAGGAATGGTCCGATTAGATCCAATTGGGGCCATCATCAATACTGTAAACGAGAATGATGGCCTCATGGCAAAAATGGAGGCCCCAAAGAAAATACAACCCCCCATTCCCTGGTTCGAAGAATATGCATGTTCAACAACATCCAAAGATGGTGGAACACGACATACGATCCCAAGCAGTTGAGGTTCATGGTGGTTCCATGATGGCTTTTTAAGTCCAAGCATCTTGGGCCAAAATCGCGTAGCCGACAAGTGGCTGGGAGTGGGAAAATCATGGAACTGACCAGGCAAAATCTTCACCTTATGGCGGTTTTGTTGAAGTTGGCGGGAATAGGAAATCGTCATCATGATCATCATGATCGATGATTGTAACTGATTCCATTCTTTCAATGGATCCGATTTTATTAAAAAAATACCCCGCATATGACATATGAGACCCCGAAAAGAAATCAAAGGAATAGATCCAATATACACCAAGGGGTCTAGAGAATATCTATTGTGAGGGGGGACGGGATTAAGTTCAGATTTGATGCGATGCCAACTGAATGCAAGACCTGACCGCCCCCATATCCCTGATGCTCAAACTTGGAAAGAAATCCAAATCGGTCCAAGCCTATTGCCATCTTTAAACTCTGGACGATTGGGCTCACAAAGACAAGGACATCAGCGATAGGATTCTCAACCCAAAATATTAGTAGAATCGCCTTCAGGGAAAGCTTAAGAGGAAGAAACATCATAAAACCCAATAAACCATCATACGAGCATGGCTTGAACTTGTTCACGCACCGAATGAAACAGAGTTTCATTCTAAAAAAAGGGTGGGTCCATTGGTACACCATACAACGTACCATACTTAAGTGTTTCTCTGAACACAGGGCACCCCCAAAATCCAACGATTGATTGGGGGTAAGCTGGTAAGCACCATATCCCATCCCATCCATGATATGGCGATTTACCAATACTTAACATAATGACTTAACAATAGAAGCCATCGACCATTTTTTAATAGATGATATAAATAAATAAATAATAAGTAAATTTAAATAAATAAATATATATAATTATATATACTGTATATATAAACATGATGATTGACCGTGCAAACAAAACATGGTGATTTTCCACTTCACTCACCGAACTGGTCATTACCAGAAGGCAATCGCAATGACTGAGCAACATTTTGATCAGGCCCGCTGCCCGCACCAATGGCGTGAGCTATCCACATCCTCAGTTGGCGGGTCAAACGTGGCCGTTCCGTAGCCGTTCCAACACTTCGGTGGATTTTTAATGGGATGAATTCCGGGATTAATGGAACTGAATGGTTTTTTTCTATATTTTTCTGGGGGGGTGCTATCTGTATACATGATTTTGGTGAATCTTCAAATTCCACAACTGTGATGGAAATCAACATGCCACCACGCAAATACAGCTAGTTTTTTTGTTTTGAGTCATCTGCCTTTACTCCAAAAGCATGGAAGTCATCTAAAGCTAAAATTTCAAGCGACACCAGTTCCATCCAGTTCCAACATCTTCCAACCATAAAACGGCAGCTGAGCGACGGTTTGCTATGGCAACCATTCACAATCCTCAGTCGACTTCACGAGTCACGCGGGTGAGCATTGTGAGTCTTGAGGCTTTAAGGGAGAACATAGAGGAAACCAGATTTGTGTACAAAAAATGGCGGCTTACTGTCAATTTTATTCAATTTTCCCATCATTTCCCATCATCTAATTCTGGGAACACCTCTGCAGTTGCAATCTCCCCTGCACGGCAGTGCCTCGTTCGCCCCATCCCCTGCAACATCCCACAGCGGTAGCCATGCCAAGCGCACAGACTATGCTAAGCCACCTCAGTCTCTTCACTTCTGCGCTGTCTGCAGCGGCGGTGGCACGTCCTGTCTTCAAGTCTTGCAGCAAATCAATCTCATTAGCCATGCATGAAAAATCATCGCTTCATCTTCACAACACTCCAAAAAACTCTTACCCTCTGGTAATTTAACGTAGCTATTGAAAATGGCCATTAATAGTGGATTTTCCCATTAAAAATGGTGATTTTCCATAGTTATGTTAGTTTACCAGAGGGTAAGTAAAGACGGGCCCATTGCGCAACAAACCCATCATTCTTGAAACATGAAATGATCACCTCCCAGCATGTCGTTCCACAGTTCAAAGGCGTTGGTAGCTGCCTGCTTTTGTCTCCAATGCGACTTCTGCTTCCTGGCGGCTGTGGGTCTTGCTGTGTTGTTGTTGCTATTACAGATGTGGAATCCTGACCTATCATGGCACATATAGCAATCCGCAACAAATCGAAAAGTAACATCCTAAACGTTCTAAACTCGAGGCAGTTTACGCGTCTCCATTTTCTTGAATATGATGTTATACTTGTACACATGTTTCAGGTATTTATATGTATTTCATGTTATATGTATCAGGCTTGTTGCAAAACACCCGCGCCTGGCTTGGCACGCTTTCCTGCAAACCTCTAAGCCTTGGTGAAAAAGATTGCAGCTCTTCATGGCCTGTTAGGGAATCAGAACTGACAATGGAAAACCAGCCGTAAAAAAACAACATGCATTTCCCACGAAGACCTGAATTTCTAGGGGAACGCCTGAGGCTACTCCCACCACTGGCTTTCTCAAAGGGGCTGAGCCAGCGAAAGGTCGCAGTCTCCTTATGCTGGGCACAAGACTCATAGGGGGAAGTGATGGAACATGCAGGGCCGAGTGCATGCAGTGAACCGAAGGACTCTGCGCACGGAAATAGCGAAGTGACACCTACAACTCTAAATTCTTCAAAATGAAGCATGAATTGGAGTTGGAACATTCCAGTTTCAATTTTGGCATGATCAAATCCGCCAAAGTGATGACAATTGATGATGTGTGCATCACTTCCTGAAGGCATCATTAACATGTGCACCAATGAAAGTGCACACCCAACCCGCCAGCCTGAATCTGCACAGGTATCCTTAGGTTGGTACGCAGAGGGTGGTGCACGACCCAAAACAGCACTGGACCCGACATATAGTGTCATGTGCGATTCTTCTGTTCTTGTCATTATAACGTGTAGTTACTAGTATTGTCACCGTCACTATGCCATCATTATTATATATACTCTTTATGACCAGCACCATCACCACTTTCATCACCATCACCATTAGAAATTATCATCAACGTCTATTCCCGTCATTTCCCATCTCCCCACCCTTGACATAGACCCCAAGAGCTGAGCGGCATCCCGTTGCAACGCCTCAAGCACGACCTCTGCATGGACGCCGCACAGCACCGCCAAGGCAACCGAGGCGGCCGCCCAGCCTGAAACAGCCGTTGAGTTATGGTGAGTTACTGGTTGATCCATATTTTCCCATATTCCCCAGTGGTTTATGGATGTTTCTCGGCCATAAATTGGGGATGACACTTCATGAGCCAACCATAGCACTTATGTACACACACACACATATATATATATATACAATTATATACAGCTATAACAATTCCAAGGGCGGACATCCCTTCATCTGCTATTCAAAGATCTAATGATGTCCCGATGTATATCTCCTGGATGCCCTTTTGGAAAAACCATATGTGGTTGCATTTGGATGCACCTTCGCCGTGCAAGGGAAACTCCTGCACCCATTATGTATTTATTCTCCGTCCATGAAAATACACACACAGACACACAGAGACAGACAGATAGACAAATAGACAGATATACAGATAGACAGACAAATAGATAAATGGATGGATAGATAGCTAGGTAGCAAGGTAGATAGGTAGATAGGTAGATAGGTAGATATAGATATATATATATATATCTATATATATATATATATGTACCCCAAACAAACTGGAACTGATTTGTACATGTGCTGTTACACCACTTCTGATCAAACATATCAATCCCTCACTCAGTCCCATTTTCTCTGCACCACCGCGTGCCTCTCATGTTGCTCAAGAGGTAGAGTTGCTGGGCGGAAGTTGGAAGACCTAGTAGTAATGGCGTCTGAGCCGAAATGTGCGAGCACCTTCGTTTAGGACGAGCACATTCCATAGCATATGCTGCTGGATAAAGTTGGTGACACCAAACTCTTTCATTTTCCAAGGAACCCCTGTTGAGGTATTCTATCCTCAAGTCCCATGGTGTCTCTGACCCTTGAGATCATATCTTCATTGGTCCGCTGCGTGAATTGTGTATTTTTCCCCAAGATCAAGGCTCCGCTTCCTGTGGTTTTTCCATGATCTGTTCATCATCCCAGGCCCCAGGTCAGCTACTAGTAGGACTGAAAATAGCATCAAATAACCAGGTAATGTCAGGATTGAACATGACCTGAAATCATGGTGTCCATTTGGTATCCCACCTCCACTTCGCCGCTTCGCCTCATGACTTGTCCTTGGAAGACTTGGAAGCGCCTGTCTTTTTTCGATAGCAGCGGATAGATGCCGAGTCCGCAGAAGGGAGATTGAGGTCATTCAAACCATGACCATTCTCAACATCAAATCATTGAAGCTCAGATAGTGTGGCATGGTAGTGTAAACCGGTAAACCCAATAATACCGCATAGAGGTTTATTTTTGGGTGTGCCCCGATGACTGAAGTGATGTAAACACATATTCTCCATCTCTCTCTCTCTCTCTCTCTCGCTCTTTGTCGCCAGCCAAAGGCTCTAAGCTCTGCATTCTTCTGTCAATTCAGACATGAAAAATCATAAAGCATGGGCCTGGAGGAGGAACGAGGAATCAGGATCCGAATCTTGATGGGTGGCCTGGTCCCTTACCTTTCACCATTGCTACTTCATAAGCGGCTTACGAGATCTTACGAGTACCATGTGACCAGCCAGGAAGGTGTTTTCACTTGTTCATCTTCTGACCTGTGCTCGAGAGTTTTAGCACTGCCGTTGCCCAGAACACATCGGGCACAGCTCAGTGATAGACCTGTGTCAGAACGAATGTGATAAGCCCAAAAGAAGCAATACTTTAAAAAAAAAAAATAAGAAATGTAATTCATCTCATTTTCGAATTATCAAATAAAGCTAATAAAGCATGTCTAATGTTTTTTTTTGGTGGCCATGCTAGGAAATCATGGGGGCATGGCCCGTCCAGCCTTTACTCATGAAAGCTGCCAGAGTCTTCCTCAGCATCTCACAGGACAACATCCGGAGGAAACCTGTGCTGATTCACGTTGATCATCATATGAATATCATGGAGAACATTATATATGGCATTGATATAGCAATCGTTGATTTTAAATGCACTATAATACAACAAATATCATTCACAATTAAATGAATCAACTATTTAACATCTTTATAGATTGTCCATAATGTTTCAAATGATTTCGCAATCTTTGATCCTTGTCGAAACATGCGGAGCACTGGCAGCAAATTGGCCGCGGTTATCACGTTCCAAATCTCATTGTGCCACGTCCTGTTGGGCACCCCATACCAGTTTCTACGGACAGAACCAGAACAATCTTTCTTTCATGAGCAACGGAAGCCGTAGAAAAAATACCAGGAACTTGTAGATCTACGTAATCCCTCCAAGAACCAATATTTTCTATAACATCTTGCAACTCACAAATGGATCGCTTAAGTGGATCACTTAAATGGGTACTTTTTTCAAAGAATCTTCCCTTGACGATTCCAGCCTGGAGGTTTTCATGCACCCCCCACTGGTTTCACTGCTTGATGCCCAGCTACTGCTTCTTCTCTGGAGCAGGCTCTGAAGCCTGCATCCATAAACCATTGGCTTTACCACACTACGACGCACTACAGCTTTTCAGATTAGTACACATGTTTGATGATGCTTGATAATGTTTGATGATGATGATGTTTTTTGTCAAATCCACACTTAAAATGTTTAAGTCATCATCTTTGTTCCATCCGCAGCTGTGGCTATGGCCTCTGGAGCCTCTGGAGTCTGCCTCACCTGGAGGTCGAAATTTTCGGCAAATTTTCGGCAGCTAAGAAGATGTGAGCGAAACAAACAACATTATAACGAGAACTAAATGGACTATATTGCGATTTCTTGGGAAATTTTAACTGAGGATTACTGTATATATTCCAAGATTTGCCAAGGATTCTAGATATCATGCAATGGATTCCGTCCGAAAACCTACGGAAAACCATAGTATTCTTGCAATCAAATATAAGGGTGCCGTGCAGATTTTCCCCTCAACCAATGATATTGATATACAATGAGACAACATGCCATGAAACGATAGTTAAAAGCGACTACTTGCTACCCCCATTCTTCGCCGTCTTCGCCATCAGCATATACATGTAAATAACTACGTATATATAAATATATAGTATATGCATCACATTTTTCTTTTAATTTGCACTTATATATTATTAGTTAAAATTATATAATTGAGGTTGGCCCAAATGACACTTCAAACAGGGTTCTTCCAAACAAAACAATCAATCTTCTTTGCAGGACCCTCAATTATTACATGAAAGCTCATCATGATGCACTGGAAGTTCGAAGGAAAAAACAGCATAAAACAGAAAATTGTCCAACGCGATTTTGTGTTCTTACGCCTCAATTTGATAGGTAAACGTTTGCCGAAACTCTAACCCTCATGCCGCTTCATGTATATTTAAAAATATATCAGGTATTAGGTATGCATGATATAATGCACACACACACACGTACACACACATATATATATAACATAACATAACATATACATACACACACATATATATATACATATACATTACATTACATTACATTACGTTACGTTACGTTACGTTACATTACATTACATACATATACATAATTTTACAATATTATACATATTTCAACATATTTCAACATATTTCCAAATCAGTATAATCTTTCAAAGGCAATTTCTTCAGCAGTACTGCAGTCGGCCTTTGAGAAGAAATTCTCCAAGGTGGGAGGAGTTGATGACCTTGGCATCGGCAGGGCATCGAGGGGTTGGCAGGGCAGGTTCAACTGGCGTTTTCTGGCGAAATGTCTTTCTTGATACCTCCATAAATAAGATTCCAAATAATTGGAAACTGTTCAGTGCCCTAAGCAAAATGTGCTGAAACATCCCTCTCTCTCAGCCAAATTTCGCGCATGATAAAAGAAAGGGCTCGGCCAAGTCGGACTGGCGCATAGATATGGCCAGTATTACAATGGGGAAAATCACAAAGTCGACATCATAATCATATTTCACAATCCATGTGGGAAACCATGGGAAACCTAATAAGTCAAATAAACCCATATAAACCTCCAATTTTGGGGGTTTGTACCACCTATTTACACTGACATTTGGGGATTCACGAGGCATGAGCCGCCCACTTTCGCTTGGATTTCTTTTCGCCTCGGAATGTAACCCAGCTGTGCGGACAGCTGCCATCTGGCAATTGATTCATTGATATTATTATTGAACCATTGGTTGCGTTATCATAGAAAATTCCATCAGAAAGTGCCATGATTAGAACATATCATTGAATAGAATAATAGCAATAGAACATATCCAATCATCATACCATTGTTTCATCCCGTTTTCTACTGGTTGATAGATTAAAGTCGTCAAAATAATGTTTTTTTTTAGTCACCCATTATTATTCACCCGTAGTTCGGCCTAATACAGTAGGCCCTTCAATTTTGAAGATTCCATTTCCAAACCGTCTCTTCTCAGAATTGCTTCGTATTGGTTCAAAGGAAAACTTGCTGGAATCCTCATACTTGATATGCACACACACACATATATATATACCTATATAAAATAAATATGTGACATGTGTATATAATGTGTATATATATATATTTGCCATTTATTTGACTGGTAAATTCATGGCTTCCTGTAGATTCTCTGTCCATTCCAGGGCCATCGCCTTTACCACTGGAAGCTGCAGCTGGTGCAGCCGCCTCGCAAGTCAAGGTGCGCCCTGATCATGAAAAACCACCGTTTTTGGAATCCAAAAATGAATAGATCAAGTGTGATCAACTAGACACCACTAGATTAGATTCCACCCGGGTTTCTGGGGTCTTTCTTCAGAGGTGGCAGGGGTTGATACGCATGTTGAAAGTTTAAAGACCGCTATCCCCTCATTCCATTATGCCCTTTTTCAATCGTTTTTGTGATTTTTTGGGCCTGCAAGAAAGACATCCGAGTTTGAACTTCATCCAATGATGAAGTGACTGCCCCCCGAAAAAAAAACACAGTTTGAATTCCTCAATGCATGGACAAACAATGACAAACAAACAAACAACACGTCACCTTTGGTGGAGAAATATTGTTGCCAGTCTTGTCCATCACAAGTTCAGTGGAACGAGTAAAGAAAAAGTAAAAGGGCATAGCTGCTGCACTCAGTTTCAAATCAGGTCGGTCACCCAACAACTTTCTAGACAGCTCTCTGCTGCCATCTGTCCACTGCATTTGCAGTGTCCAACATGCTTTTAATAATTTCACGGAGAATTCATGAGAAAACCCGTGATTTTCACGGAATCTTCAGAATTTGCGGCTTCCAGATCGCCTGATTTCTCTTACAAACCGGTAAGCCTTAGCATATCTTAGCATCTCGACATGGGTTGTTTAACCATGTTTCAAAATGTTGCAAGTTATACCAGATATACGCAGTGGATTGCAGTGGATCATCAGTTTTCCAAAAAAAACATCGCCTGGGCGGCTTGAGACTTTGAGCTCCTCGGTCTTCCGCGTTTCTTCTGGCCGGACCTTGGGTGAAGCATTTTGAAACCAGCCAGTGAACTTTGATACAGTTGTGGCCTGTGAGAAATAATCAACTTCAAGAGTGCGGAACAGGACTTTTTTCCTCAGCCCCAGTCATCCTCAAATCTTTGCAAATGTATGTCTTGCAGGAAGGTCACGCATGTTTTCTGACTGATGTTTTGAACCTGTTCATACTCTTTATCCCAGGTATACCTTCGAAAGCAATCATATGTTCAAATGCCCAGTTCCAGCAAGTCCAGCAAGGTCTTGCCATTTGCAGGGGCCAAGCGCTGTTCAAGAAATCGAACCAATGAAAAGTGAAGGTTTCACCGCAACATGGGAAACCCATGGAAATTCTCTGCGGGCCCCTATTCCACTTGGGCATTCTGAAATTCAGCAGGACGTTCCATACCAAGGCCAGTTCGATGTTTTCATCCTGGGCTGCCACACTGAGCTTCCCCGGATTCCTTCTTCTTTTTGGCCTGGCTCAGATTGTGACACAGGGGGTTTGCCTGAATCCCCTCTACCGGATGGCCTCTGGTGTGGTGATTTCCTTGTCCTTGTCCTCAGGCGCAACACCTTTGGCGTCAGCTGGAGACGGCATATGACGCCATGCTTTGTGGGTGAGGACATGGTGAGATTGGAGGATCATCCTTCTCCTTCTCCCTAAAAAAATTAGCTCGGTGAAATCCATTGAAATGCCTACATGATCCATTGTGATCCCATATGTGGTCTCAAAAGATCTCAAAATTCATGGAAGTGAGGAGAAGAAAGTGATGCTTGTTGATTTCAAGCTCGGACTTCCAGGGTCAAGTGAACCCTGGCTTTCGACTCGACTCGCGCGCTCCTAAATATCCTGAAGATTCTTGAATGTGGCCCAAAGAAATCTTCTTTTTTTGTTGAAATGCTAGTTACACTTTCTCATTTCCAGTGAGAAACCAGACAGCACCTCTATTTAGCACCGCCCCCCAGCTAAAGAGCCAAGTTCCTTTCAAGAGTATTAAATCCGCCGACCCTGCCTTAGCCAAGGCAGGGGCGGCGCCTGGGACCACCGCAGGTGTGGAACTTTTTTTCGTTCCCAATGCTTTGCGCTTTCCACGAGCCACCCAGGCCATAGCACCCT
>Ga0126342_10003478_pt1 | contig 26046 bp, 29 predicted proteins | sample Cyp1metagenome_FD_92528 | JGI IMG/M metagenome (GOLD analysis project Ga0126342, IMG submission 92528) | Coral microbial communities from Lord Howe Island, Old Settlement Bay, Australia - Cyphastrea 1 metagenome | ecosystem: Host-associated > Invertebrates > Cnidaria > Coral ... | reverse complement strand
CTTACTCTTTCTCTTCTACTCTTCTTTCTTCTAATCTTTCTCTTCTCTCTGCCTCTTCCCTGCTCTGCTTTTCATCTGTCCATATTGTCGGAAGTTTGACTTCTAAACTTCCTTCGATTATTCCACTGCTATCTACCATTGTGCCGTTGAAATATACTCTTATGGTTATTATTATCATTGCTGTATGGACCATCAACCATTCACCAGCAATATTGCAACCCGTCAGGGATGAAGCTGGCCGCGTTGGAATCCTCCACGGAACGTGGGTTGCTCGGCGTCCTCTGCCACGACTCAGCGACTCAAAGCAACGTGCTGTTCGCCAAAGGAGCACCGGACATGTGCCTTGACTCCCTGGAAGTGGCGACGTGGCGAAAATCGACCAAAAATTGCAGGAGGAGCAAGCGGGCGAGCGCCGAGAGAACCGCCGTGTGCGGTTACTCAAGCGTGCGCTGCGCCGGGCACAACGGCGTGCGCGTGCCCACGCCCACGCGCTGGCAGTGGCGGCCGTGCAGGCGCAGGTGCGCCAGCTAGTGGCGGACCTGAAACTGGCGAAGAAACTTCAAGAGGAAGAAGATGAAGATCTCCCTCCTCATCCGCGACTTGGCACCAATGGGGACCATAATGGGGATGTCCCACTTCTTAAGGGAATGGTTTTCTTCGCATTTTGGTTTGGTTTCTTTTCCTGTTCATGTCCTTGCTTCTTTTCTTCGTCCCTGGGGTGTTTTGCCGCCGTGTTTGTTTTTGCCTTGAACCTCAGCTGATTTGATGCCCCCCGCGTCTTCTGAGTTATACCGGGATTTGCTTAAGACTCTGGGGGTCCAAGGCTGGCCCGATGCAGCGACAGCAAAGAGGTCGCTTCAAATATGCGGTTCCAGTTTGTTCATGGCAGACGAAATTCATCTGTGACCATTCCTAAATCTGATTGGTCTTGGGTGGCCATTGCGTCTGTACGGTGTCTTCAGCGGTGTTTCTCACCAATGTTTCCTTGAACAGCATTGATCGACAACCGGCACGATTTGATGATGTTTGGTATGTTCATTTTTTAACTGGCACCGCCGTGGTTTGCTTCATACTGCCGATATCTACTCATGTTTAGCTCCAGTTTTTTCTCCAGACTCCAACATTCCAGTTTTCTGGAAGGAGTGGTGGAACATGTGAAACTCTTGTTTTCGATTTTCGTTGCCTTGGCCACATTTAAGCCCTCCAGGACCGCCGTGCCACAAAGAAGAAAACGGCCAAGGTTGTCTGTCGACCGGCGGAGTCGTTTGCGGAGGCGCATCCCGGTGTTGCTGCTAGCATCCTGATTAGGAAAAGGTCCGGTTTGATTCAAGTTATGATGGCTGCCCAACCATGCGGGACTGAATTGACATGAACTTGGTTATGTCCGAAAATGGGATGCATCCAAAATCCAATGGTTCATCTCGTTCCTGATTTAATGGCCACAAAATGAACACAATATTTATTGTTAGATCGTACCAACCTGGTGTTTTTGAAACTGTGGAGAGAGAGATTGCCATGCTCATCGCAGGGGGGGCCACCCATCCATTGGGTGCCCGAGCGGCACCTTGAAGAGTGGCGGGAGAAGGAGCCGCTCATCGACTGGGCACTGGTGAAAACAGCTGCAGCCCCAGCTTCGCCTGGTTTAGTTTTATGTTCCTGGAGGGGCCGAAATCGTTTGGGTTTTTATCGGTCGAGGTGCCGGTGGAGAGGGGGTGGCAGTACAGCCTGCCCCTCGAGGTGTGGCAGAAGCTCCAAGGCGGCCGGACCGCAACAAACTTCCCGATGATCCCGGACGGGCCCAAAGGCACTAAACAACAAACAATACTGTACCATTGGCACTGTCGAGATGATCTATGAATTCGTGATTCTCTATTTCAAGTCGCGGATGGCCTGATTCAGAATTGATTCGCCTTCATGACACATGTTATGATTGTTTTCATACTAAAACATGTATATCTAGAATCTACCTAGCATTACATATAGTCTATTTAAACGCATTATAGTCAATTGTATGTATGACCTGAAAAATGTTAGCCGGAGAAGAAAACCCAGTATGTCATCCGTTGCACAGCATTTTCCGGGCACCCCCAATTTTAATGATACCTGGTAAAACAAGAAGGCAAGTCATCATTGACAACAGTTGAAAAAAATCACATTGATTCACCTCCAGATTTACCCTGCGGTAATCAATTGTGGCAATGGAAGGCCTTTCATTTAGTTCTTTGATTTTCCCAGCTACAGAGCCATATTTAGTTCCGGGATTTTCCATTGCCACGAGCAGAGGGTCGTTGTTTTCCTTCGATATGAGGATTGAAAATGAAAGAAAAAATCATTCTCGTTCACCAGTCGTCCATAAAGTTTACATGGAGTTTTTCATGGTTTTCACCTAATTTTCAATCAGAGCCCAGTTGAAAATCGACCCATTGTTTCAGACGTCTGGCATCGCCGGAACTTGCCCCAGGTGACGCAGATGCTTGCCCCCATGATGCGCCGGCCTCAGGTGGCAAGTTCAGGTGGTTGGGGATGCGGATATGCGGATTGGAAGGTGGTTGAGAACGGTGATGAGTGGGTTATAGCCAGTTATAGCTGGGTTGTGGGAGCATATTGATAAGCCAGTTCCTGATCGGGATGCACATCTAATCATGGATAATTCTTGGAAGTTGTTGTTCAGAAGTAATTGAGCATGGCCGACCACGCAGAGAATGGCTCTTGGGTGTGGGAGAACGGATCCACAAGAGTGGTCACTTCGACTACAGCAGCATACATTTTGGTGTCCGTTTTGAGATTGTTATGCATCCCAATATGTACATCAACTATCCCTAAAAAATGGTTGGTTCTATATACCCATCTATGAACTCTTTTTTGTTGTTTCAATGCACCATGCCTCGTTATTTTCGAACCTGATTTAATGGCCACAAAATGAACACAATATTTATTGTCAGATCGTGCTAACCTGGTGTTTTTGAAGCCGTTGAGGAGATAGATATTGCCATGCTCATTACAGGCCACGGGCCCACCCATCCATTGGGGTGTGCCTGAGCGGCTCCTCGAAGAGTGGCGGGAGAAGGAGCCGCTCATTGACTTGGAACAGGTCAAAACAGCTGCAGCCCCAGGCTGAGTTGGTTCACTTTTCCATTCCTGGCGCGTTATTGTTGGCCAAGGTGCCAGTGCCCAAGGGATGGCAGTACAATCTGCCCATGGACAGTTGGCGTCGGCTGCAAGGCGGAGGCCGGACCGCTAGAACAAAACAGACCCCGGACAGCCGGGCCAAAAGAAGACGCGAAACATCAACAAACCAGCCTCTGTTTTTTGGCACAGCAGATGCCAAAAAGCACATTTGAAATTTTGCCCATTGGCCCATTGTCGAGATGATCATCTGTTAATCGGTGATTCTCCATTTCCAGGTGATTTTTTTTGCCAAGTCGAGGAAGGCTTGATGATTAAGACTTGATTTGCGTTGAATTGATGTTGACACATGTTATGATTGTTGAATGCAAAAAACATGTGTATCTAGAAACTACCTAAAATTACATATATCCCAGCAAGTCTGAGGAGCATATGAGATCTCGTAGAAAGTGGCGCCAAAAGGAACATGATCAGCATAGTTAAGACTATGTACTTTTTGGGTCCTTTGGGCCTAAAAGGAACGTTGCACAATATCATCTATAGATATACTTTCTGGGGCCTTTTGGCTAAAAAGGAACATGTCAGAATACCATCATATAGATTACTTTCTGTCATAGAATTGTTAGGGGGGGCCCGGGGGGGCTGCTTGGGGTGAGTGGGCAAATCAAGGTATGAATGAACCCAGGTCAAACAAAGCGGGTTTCCAAGATCTTTTGGCACGGTGACTTCCGTTCTCCATAGGTATTCTGTCAGTCATGACCCTCAGATTCTGGAACCGGCATGGTTGCCATCCAACAAAAAATTTTGTGGGCCTCAAAACCAACAAACATATTTCCTGTGAGTTGCCTTGTGGGGACACTTGGAAAACATCCCCAAAAACCCTTTTGATCGCTATCTGCAGTGTTTTTTTGGGGTTATTGCGCGACCTTAACTTTATTTAGTTTTGTTTATATACGTAGCTTTATTTAATTTTATTTTGCGTTATTTAACTTTATTTAATTTATTTAGCTTTAGTTTCATTTATTATTTTTTATCTTGGTTTCGTGTGCGTGTTTATCTGTATTTTCTATTAAAAACAATGTTGCTTTTGTTTTCTTTGGTTTTATTTTTTGCCTTCCCTGTGACGATGGCTCTTTGTTTTGGCTCTTGAAACCAAGGCAAACATTCTTCCAAGTGATAGGACCCAGGAACCCTCAGCCCTAAAATTTCCCTATAAGCATCATTTGGGAACTTATGAAGCACTACAGGCTGGGGAACTTTGCCCCAATATCCTTTTTGGCAACTTTTCGCTGAAATACGTGTTTTTAGAGTTTTTTAACTTGACGAAAACTCCTATCTGTATTTAACTTTATTTAACATTATTTTATTTTTTTTAGTTTTCTTTAGTTTTATTTAGTTTTTTAAACTTTATGTAAGTTTAGGTTTATTTAGATTCTTGGCCATTTGTGGGGGTATCCGTGCCATTGTGCAGCAACCCCCTTGGCAGACACTTGTAGCAATTCCATGATTCTGGTTCCTTTGGGCTCAAAAGGAACGTTGCACATATGGGAGATTCTCTAGAATGCTTATAAGGAACTTTTAATTCCGAGGGCTGTTAATATTTGGGCAGTGATGTATTTTAGATTGCAGTACAAGGCGGAGTCCTGTATATGCGCAGTAAAAACGTTTTCCTGCAAGTTGGCGCTAGATTTGCGTTAGTGTGGCGCTAGATATTTTAATATAATTATATATATTCATTACATCTTATTACAATGTTTTTGGTAGCCATTGAAGTGAATTTCCCAGGCCATATTTGCATGGCGTTTGAAGTGATGTTTCTTCTTGAATTTTTTTTTGTTAAAACGTAGTCAAAAAAACACTGCAACGGAACGTGTCTGTTGCGCGTCAAGGACACGTTTCCCCACGAAAAAACAGCAGTGCTTCCACCATTGTAGCCACTATGATTGTTTGACGACCAGTGACGACCAACTGTTTCATCAAAGAAAGGAGTGACACAAGGTAAATGTGAGTGATTACGCTGAAACATAGTATGTAATTATCGAGACATGAATATTGGATCATCAGACAACACGAATCACAATATTTTGGGCCCAATTTGAGGCTCGGGGAGAGCCCAAAGTTCCCGGTTTGAAGCTGTGACAGAATCTGGTAAGATCCATTGAGTGTATTTTCCAATGCGTGTTCGGGTGTTATTCTTTGGTGTTCCTTCCGGGCATCTCCACCTCATAACCTTACCTGTTCGAAACATGCCAGGAACACAAAACTCTGTTGGAAGCATTGCCAGTCAAAGAACTGCTCGACAGGCCATCTTGGTCAAAATCCAATGCAAGCATGGTGCCAAAAAGGCCTAAAACATGGTGCCGATTTTCATGGGTTTTCGGTGTAACGATTTTGACCGCAGCGCCCCTGAATGGAGAAGTGAGTATCTGACAAATCGTGGTGTCATGGGTGTGGAACACAAGCCCAGATTGCACAGGATGATAGCAGATTTACCACATATAGGGCTTTCCCAATAGTCCAATACTCATGACACACGAACCGCCACGGACCGCTTTTCCCAAGACATTCATCGCGAAGTGGGCTTGTTTGTTTCATATTTCTTTGCGGTGGCAATTCATGCTTGCTGCATAATGCCAGTAAATGTCATTCCAGCGGAACTGAAATTAACCAAAGGTTCCTAGCATGTGGCAACCCCAAGCAATTGTGGTTTTCCATTGTGCACACATTCACCGTGGATGCATTTTCTACTCGACAGCGGAGAGAGATCTGTTGCAACTGGGCGGTTTCTGTACGGTCCATGGCAGCAACCTTTCAGCAGTTTGATCAGATGCTTGACTGAAATTGAAATCCAGTAGAAGATCATAGGAGATCGATATCTGGGAGAACGCCCAGCCAACCAACAGTGTGGACTTTGCATGAAATTCATGAACATTCTCCTTTGCAGTGGTTGTGTCTTGGTTTGGTGTTTTGGTTTTGTGAACGTGTGTATTTGGCGGCATTGGTCGCTGAGGAACAATGACGGCGTTCAGTCCCAAGCAAGAGAGATATTTAAATTGGGCGACATTTTTTTCCCAAACACAACCTTTTGAGGGACGTTGCTGTGCATTTTTTTTGCGATCGATTTGGAAGCTGCTTTTTGCACGGTGCCAAAACTCGAAACGAATTGTGTTTTTGACAATTTTTGTTCCCTTTTAATCCTTTTCCCAAAATGAAGGTCATCAGCCGCGAAGAATTTGCAAGAGCGATGGCTCAGGACGTGAGATGAACAAGTCAACTGACATGTTGCGGCCGTAGATGTAATGATATGACGTAGTTACGACATGATTATCATGTTCAAACGAATTATTGCCGTGAAGACTATGATGTTGTGGTGCTTCTCAATTCTTAGCTTCACGAACCGTAATGATCCAATGATGTTCTAGTACTATCGAGTCTTTGTTTGTTGCTTTTACCTTGGAGACAATATTTGTTTCGATTTTTTTCTGCCAGGATTCGATTGCGTTACATGGAATCTTTTACGGCTGAACATGCGGATGTTTCGTTGACCTTTTGTGTTTTAACATGTCAAGTTACACAGATTGGATCCGATCATGTCTTTTTCCATGTCGAGGCCCATATAACTTTCCGTTGTGACATCAAGCAATTGCCAGGCCCATCAGCAATTTGCCCAGAGGATGCCGGTGTGACCTGTTTGCACTTTGAACATGTGGTGTTGCTGGTTTCACCTGGTTTCATTTTGTGTATATATATATATACACAAACATATACATACAGAGTACATTATATGTATATATATATTATACTGTATATATATACACATAGAATTTAAGTGAAATACAATGGCTGATGCACATGCAGCTTTCGCAATGGATTTCCGAACAAATATGGATTTATTTTTTGTTCATAGATCGACCCCACAGAATTAAAGGAATACAAGAATCACCAACGTTCCAAACACAGATCATTCAAGAGGTGACAAGACATGAGGCTGAGAGGCTGAGAGGATGTCCAAACGCAAGCGATATGTAAGGCCAGTGCGGCCAGTGCCCAATGTGGCGATGAGTGTTGGAGCTGCACCAGCAGCACCAGTGATTCAAAGCGTTCAAGGTGTTGGAGCGCCGAGTGGTTCACCGTCGCCTGTGCCGGCGATTCCTCTTTACACATCTCACGTCACCATGACTCCTCCCATGGTGATGCAGCAGCCTGGGCCGCCTGGGCCGCCTGGGCCGCCTGGGCCGCCGCACTTGGTGCCCATGGCCCAACCGGCGTCCATGGCGCCCATGGCGCCCATGGCCTTGAGAGCCCCATTGCACCCCTGCGGCCCGTGCGGCCCGTGCGGTCCAATAGGAGCCAGACCCATGGATGGTCGACCTGCTGCCTGGCAAAGTGACTTGGCTCACGGTCTGCAAGGTCTTCAAGGTCTTCAAGGTCCTTCCCAAGCTTGCCCCGTTCCTTGTCAAGTTCCTTGCCAAATCACTCCGCGACCTTGGGGAGATCCTTTTCTTGGAGATCAGCTTCCAGCAGCTCGGAAAGTAACAGCCGCGCCAGCATCTTTGTCACTCAGGAGACAGAAATTTGTCGTGCAGATACATTCAGAGATCATTTGACTGAGATATTATAATGTCACAAACCATCTGAGATATATTGAGATATTATGACATCCATCGTTTATCATTTATGATCATTGAGATCATTCCAAATGCCTCAACTGTCAGGACTGGAATCGGTCTGCGTGGTGAGCTTGGAGAGCGGCGCGTTGTGGGCGAAAGAGAGATCAGCCGAGAGGCGAGAGAATTTGGTGAACAAAAAAAGAAGCGAAAGAACCATATTTTTGAATGACATGATCGCATATGATAAGTTAAATGCATGTAAGTACTGAAAGGGAAGATCATAGAATAACACTCTCTCTCTCTCACACGCATTGAAAGGAAGAAGTATGTAGAAGAGACTACTTTGTCGGGAACAAAGTAACAAGTAAAGGGTTAATTTAATGCAAACATGGTGAGCAGTACATCACGATAGATAATCTGAGTGTGTGTAAGTTCGAACGTGTAGGCTTTCATTGAAAAGCACAGAAAAACACGGTTAACAAGCGACAACAAGCGAGTGTCTTCAGGTTTCCTCCACATCATGGACGCTGATTTTCTTGTGTACTGTTTGTCTCGTCTGATTGTTGGTTTTCATGTGTATGAGTTCTGCATAGTTGTACAGCTTTGCAGTCTTCCAACTTTGTCTTTTTACCTGCGTACTCTAGTCCCACAGCTGCAGTTTGGTGTTTTCTAAGCTGGCGACGTCTTTCACGCTTTGATTTGCAGGAGTTGATAGAGACCGGACACCTCATAGAAGGTGAAGCAAGGACTGGAGACCAAGATCGCTGTGGTGGGATCACAGCAAAAACCTTGTTCCAATCTTGCACGTTATATGGAGTTATATGGATGTACCTGTGTACCTGTGTGTACCTATGTGTTATATATGGATATATGTATGTATACATGTATCCACGTCACATCCCTAGTGGCGACAGGTCTGCACCGAGCAGAGATCCCTTTCTGCCATAGGCGGCTGCTCAGTAACAATGAAGCATGGATGAAAACCATGCCAAGATCTAAAACAAGTTCTTTTGCATAAACAAGGCATAAACAAGAACTCATTGATCTCTTGTAACTCTTTCATTTTCTAAATTAAGCGATGAGTCCATCAGCTACCGGACATGCCGGAAACGTTCCATTTCCAGGCTTCGCACCCAAAGTTGGTCCGAGAACGCAGCAGGGGGTCCTGGGCGAACAGTCTACGTGCGACCGTTGATTTATGGCAAATTTATGGCAATGTGAAGTGCCTCGAATCATTTGCCATTTTCATTTTGGACGTGGATTGTCACAGACTGGTTTCGTTTATCGGGGACAGCACTGAATGACCTAAAAATTCCTTTGTGAGTTGATGCAGCTTGCAGTTTCCAGGAATGGCATCGGTTTAAGATGTGTAAAGCTCAGTGTGTGCAGCGCTAGTCAACTTTGAAGTGCTTGAGATGGGCGGATCTTCAACATACTTATACTGGTTGGTGGTTTGGAACATCATTTTTTTTTCTATATCTTGGGAATGTCATCATCCCAACTGACGAACTCATATTTTTCAGAGGGGTGGCTCAACCACCAACCAGTACCTCAAAGATGTGTTCTTAGCAACTCAGTGCCACTCTGCCACTCCCAATACTTCAACATATGGGGGTGGGTCAAAACCTATTATTATCAATTCTAATGGGATGAACATCCATTTACCAGCTATTTTGATGTTCACCAGGGGTACAAGGTTTTGACCTATACCCATATTTCAACACTGAAGATTTCCTCAGAGCATTTCCATTGACAAACGTACCGACGTACCGTTCGAACGACGACGACAGAGCGAGACAGGTCGAGAGTCATCGTCGAGACAGAGCGGTGGCCAGCGCCGATTGTCAGTGAATCCAAAACAGTGCGACCCGCCGTCCCCTGATCGATATGGAGGTACCCCTAGTTATCCAATGTTATCCATTTATAGATGGATTTTCCATTATAAACCATCCAGCTATTGGGGAACCCCCATTTATGGAAACCTCCATACAGCTCATATAGCGAAACACTGGTGATTTTCAGAGCCCTTGGGAATCCAGGTCCAACATTTTTGAAAGGGGATCAGGTAGACGGTGCAGTCGTGATATGCCGAACGCATTTGCTTGCTCCAGTGATCTAAACTGGGGTTGCATCGAGGTAGCAATGCAGTTTGAAGAGGGTGCCAGTTCTATCTTCTGCAACGCATTTTGCTCAAGCCACATTCTGGTACTGAAACTGATGCGCGTGCTCTTACTAACCTTACTATGGGCCGAAAGTGCTGCAACAAAATCCCGCTCACTTTTGCAAAGCAAGCTTCGGCCACTTGGTGATCTGAGACCGTTGACCCGTTGACAGAATGAACTTGAAATCCAGCTGACTTTGGATGCGAATGGACACATGAAGATAGAGACTCGTAGAGACATGAAGGCATCGTGATTGGAGGATGGAGGCATTGGAGGCTTCATGGGCAAGAGATGCAAGAGATGCAAGGGATGCAAGAGATGCAGATGCAAGAGATGCAGATGCAAGAGATTTAACATGATTTAACCTTAGAGGCATCACAATTTTGTGGAGGTTAAAGCGTCATAGCCTCGTGCCCCAAGGACATCCAGATGTGAAGGACCGTGCCTGGGATGAACTTTACATCGATCTGCGGTTTTGGAATGTTTTGGAATGGAAAATGGAAAATGGAAAACCTTGAAGTGGCCTTTCAACCACAATGAGCAACTTTGGAGAGTCTCTTGCTGAGGACGTGGGGAATCTGGATCGACGGCAAAGATGCCACAGGAGGCACGTGCCCGAGACAGAAATCCTGTCGATAGGGTGAAAGATGGTGAAACGCTGATTCACCATGATTCACCGGGAATTCACCGTCAACCGTTTGCAATGGAAAGGCAATGGAAAGTAAAACCTGGAGGCTCAGAGGCTTATGGCGCAAACTACTCCAGCCTGATGAAGCACGCTCTGCAAGAGGCGATTGCAGTTGGACCATTGGAGTTCTGACCGACGAGCTATGACTAGCCATGACTAGCAGTACACTAATTGTGAGATGATCTGAGATACTTGAAAGTAGGGCTTCAGAAAAAAACCATCACATCTTCAGGACCTGTGTTTTTTTCGCTGGCTAGGTCTACGTGACCGCAGGAGAAACTCTGCCTGCCGATCTGAAGGCACAGCATTCCTTCCAAATCCATCACTGTTCATCGGATCAAAATGCGCAGACCAATTCATGTCAAATCATGTCCACACCAACAGCCAGTGATGACAAGCTCACTTTCAGAGATATGGCCGCATAGGCTCCGCATATGCATATGATTTATGCTTGTCCACCAACTATGCAAAGTCTCTGAATCTGAAGCATACGGCATCAAGATCACACGATTTCGACATGAATATGACATGAATAAGACGTCTTGAAAAACACAAGTTTCAGCAGGCGTTTAGGACTGAAAGATCTGAACGCAGCCAGGACCGCAGCATGAGAAGCGTGCAGCAATTCGAACACTTGGCAACACTTTTGGAAATGCCGCTCTACCAGGATTTCTTGGTGAGTGCCCTATTGATTTTGGCAAAGACTGACAGATTGGAATCGCAAAATGTGCTGAAACTCCTTGGATCCCTTGAAGGACGTTGGACTTCTTGAGATGGATGTCCATGCAGGCAAGCTCAACGTGGGCCGGGATTCTACACTCTAAGAAGGATAGTTCAAGACGTGGAAAGACATGTAAAGACGTGTAACATGTATAGTGTTTACGCGACTGACTTAACTTCTGACACTGCTTTTTGAGTCCCGACCAGGCAAGGCCTTCCAGGGCATCTATGGTTGCCTGAATAGCTCACTACCCAAGGAGGAGATAGCAAAGATGTTTAGCCACTTGGAAAAAAAGACAGCGTAAAATGTTCGAAAGACATTTATATAAGACATAGATGGCAAAATGGATACACGTCTTGCAGCTGTGTCCCTACCTGCAAAGTACTTATTTTCGACCTATTCGGGAAAGTCCAACGTCCACCTGGGGTGTCACTCACAGTATCACTGTTGATTTTCTGAATCTGTGCCCTCTTTGATCGAATCCGGCCCCAGGAACAGAGCTCGACAGCATCTATGATGTGACTCAGACTCGAAATTGAAGTTGCATTCCTTGATCGCCTGTAGCGGAGTGTACGAGTGCGACCTGATGAACTCTGCAGCGGATCAATTCCAATTTGTGTCAAGATTGGGGCCTTTGGAAAAAGTATTTTCAAATTCTTTTCCTCCTTGCCTTTTGATCCAACAAGGTATTTCTGAGTATTTCTTATCATGTTCAAACGATGCTGTGCCTCCACATATTTCGATGTTTCACTTAGGCCGAGTGCATCTTGCAAGGTGCGAAGCCTTGCCGTAGATACTGGTTGCCCAGGCAACAGAGCCTACTTCGACTGTTTGAGACTTGCTGTGTTTCAGATGTCGCACTTGAATGCACTTGACAGAAAGCTTTCCGACTCTCAAAATTTCTCAGAATACCTGTCCAGCTTTGAAATCATTCTTTTGCAACCTACCTTTTCTGTTGACATTCACCCTGCATGGTGATGCATGTCTGGTTTGAAGCAGGATGCTGCAAAGTGCATTCATGTTTTTGGTATGCAAACGAGCCAGATGTGGATGTTATAATACGCCTGATGTAAGCCTGATGTTTCGGATTGTCTCCACATTTTACCATGTTCTACCCTTTGGTAATTTAACGTAGCTGTTGGAAATTGCCATTTATAGCTGATTTACCGTACATGTTAAATGGTGGTTTTCCATAGTTATGTTCATGAACCAGAGGGTACATGTTCTAGCAGGAGTTCCCATTTTTTCACAACTTCTGAAGATTTTACATCATTTTACCATACTTTCTTTCTACATATTGTACCAAGACTTCCCTTTTTTTGCACAATTTCCAACGAATTGGGGTTATTATTCCCAACATATGGGAAATAGAATTCATGTTCCAAACCACCTTAATCAGTAACATATATATATATACATATATATATATATGTATATATATATACACATATATATATTAGAGTTATCACCACGAGGAGAGTTATCATTGGCACTTAGCTCGTGGTGATGCTCCTCTGCCGCTACTGGCGTCGCTGCTGAAGGGTTTGGCTTTGCTTCATCCGATGCCGGACGCTGGGAGAGCTGAGATTGACCCTTTTCGTCCTTTAACATGTGATTAATGGATGGCTAAGGGATGGTTATTCCCCTAGTCATATGGAAATTTCATTGGTTTTGAGCCATCATATCTTTTCATCAAGATGTCTTTAGACTCGAAGTCCATTTCAAGAGCTTTGGAGGGCCAAATGATTGGATGACAGTGAATTACCATCATAATCTATCCATGAAACATCGTTAAATACCATCGAAATACCTGTCACAGTTGAAACCTGAGCATCCTGTGAGCACAACGCCAGGACCGAAATGGACGAAGCCGATTGTTGCTCCTTCAGCTGGAGCTGCGACGCCTGAAAATTGCCTGTGGAACCATGAACTTCAACAACAACAACAATGTCACTTCGCCGCGACAGTGCGACAGACAATTCCGGCAGGGCTTCAGAGCGTCTTACAGAGCTAGTGATAACAACACAAGTCGTCCACCTTCGTAGCAGATATTTCTTCTGGCTTTCTGCAAGCAACATCGTTTCGTGTAGATATTGCCGGAGAATCACTGTAGATCATAGAAGACAAATTTATGTAGAATTCCAGAATCAAAAGGAACAAAACAGGAAAGCTTCGAAAGCTGACCTTTTCTCAATTTCCTCTGGGTTCGTTGAGTTCACGAAGGATTCTCTGTTCTCTTGTGCCAAAGCTGGCTGCCCATATCCCATCTCCAAACGTAGCATCTGATGTCTCAACTCCTGGAAGCAGAGGAGCTCTTCCTTTTCGTTGATTTTGTGGTGCCTTCCCCGCAGAGCAAAGTGATAGATTACTGTTGGTGCTTGTTCTGGTTCTTCTTTTTTTCTCCCTTTTTTTGTCCGTTTTCATGCTCTTTACATCTCTCTTTGCTTTTTCTTTCTTGTCTCCGTTTCCTTCTGCGTTTCTTCGTATTGTTGTTCTTGCTGTTCTTTTCACCATGTGACCATGTGTACAGCTCGAACATTTTACGCCAATGACTCCTGTGAGCCGAATCTAGCTGAGGTGTATGTGGAGCCTTGCCAGCAATTTCAGAGGGAGCCGGAAGGCAAAAGGAACAGGCAGGAAATAGAGGCGAGGGAGGACAACAGCAGGCATGTGGACAAACAACAAATTTCATCAAATTTCAAAAAGAATTTGAAGATGAAATGGCATGAAATGGCATTGAAGCCACGCAAAAAACGTGAAGTCGAGAGATTAGCTGAAGTTTGCATGTTGAACTGGGATTTCCATGATGGCCGTGGCGATTCGGAGGACTCGGTGGAGACTTTGACTGGCAAACTTCATGAGGGTATTGTTGGGAAGCTCAGCGTTAAAAAAGCGTATTGTTGGACAACAAAAGACGGATAAGCGATGATAAACCCAGCGAATGAGTCAGAATGAGGCATCATGATGCAGAACGAGTAAGCTCAAGTACAGGATATTTGGATATCTGTTTGATCTGTTTCCCTGAATTTTTGAGAAATGAGCTCTGGATTCCGGTTTTGTGGCTCCTTTGGGACGTCCTTTCAATTTGCCAGCGGCAAGTCCTTGTGGTGCTGTAAGCTTGGTGTTCGACTCTGAGGCCATGTACAATATGTACAATGCCGGCAGTTCTGAGAATCCATGGTTGGACAGAGTGAATGTGCAAGAACACAAGTTGCCTGGTTTTTGCAGAAAGTATTTGCTTCTGGAATGTCTTGTGCAGCGAGGTGAGATAAAATGAAATAAATATGAACATATCAAGCTGACATGTCGTGTGAGATCTCACATTTTGGGTCGGGCTGAGTTGGGCTGAGGAGCAAATTCCCCGTGCACTTTGAGAGAGTTCTGTCCGACTGCTACGCCAAACATGGTGCTGACATCGGTGTTGGACTTCTTCCTGGGTGATCGCCAAAGAATGCGACGTCCAGAGATTGGATTGATGGGATTTTTATACGAAGTGGAAGGGGTTTGGCAGAACGCTCGCATCGCTCAGACAAAACAGATTGACCACGGCGATGTTTTTGGAGATTCCTTCCGGAATACAGTGTGCAAGGTTCAGTATTGGCCATGGAACGAACCACATCCAACTGTGGTGCATTTTCAAGCATGTAGAAGGGAGGTGGGACAGATCCACCTACATGATCTACATGTAATTCGAAGCCAAACAACATTTTGACATCAAAATATCAGATATGTATAGATATGTACTGTGCTTAAGCCCGAATCACCCATTGAATATAATATAGTAGAGCAGGGACAGACGACAGCATTGAGAATATCTTTACTTGAATTTGTAGATAATGTGCAAAGCATTGTCTAAAACCGTAGAAGGACCAAGAGTTTCTGACAGCTTAGGACGCCAAAGGCGTAGCCATGAGAGCAGTCATAGCTTTGTTGCTGGTATTTCAGGCATAGCCGCACAGCTGTAGCTGATTGTAGTTCTGTGCTGCTGAATGCGTTTGAGGAACAGTGCTTGATTTACAGCATCGCATTTCACAGTCAACTCCCTCTTGCCAGGCCGATGCCATGGATCAGAAGAGTTTGCCGAAGATTCCACAGTACTTTGGATTTCTTGGGAACTGAAAATTATCCCGGCAGACCCCAAACAGTGTGGGGGCAGTAAAAGGATAATGTAACAATGTATTATAATTTATTATAATTTGATGATGATGTTAATGTTGATGATAATGTTTATGAGGATGGTGATGTTGATGATGATGATGATGATGATGAGGAGAGGAAGATGATGATGTGGATGTTGAGGAGGAGGAGGAGGAGGAGGAGGAAGATGCTGATGTTGAGGAGGGGCCGTTTTGCATGGAAATTTACACGAAAAATGGCCACGGACACCTCCGGGGACATCGTTTTTTTGCGAGCTTGCGCAGTCGAAATGCACATGGACATTTCACAAGAACCATTTTGTAGGGAAATTTACAGGAAAAATGCCGAGCGCGCCGGGTACAATAAGAACACTTACCGTAAGAACTCCTCAGTGTGGCGACACGGCTTGGGGAAAAATATCAACTTGGATCTGAGCGTAGATCTTGATTCGTTCTTTTTTTTTGAAATCTACCTGACACGTCCAGCATCTTCCAGCTTTTCCAACGACTTATGAACTGCCAAATACGCAGCCAAGGCATCTTTGCTGTGCCTCCTTGGGTCCTAACCCTGAAGATCTTCGAGCGATGCTTCCAGAGGTTTGCAGCTTCGAATATTCAAAGACGGAGTTCATCTTCAAATTCATCTAGAATTGTTATCAGTCGCACTCATTTATTGTATTTTCTTTGGCTTTTACTAGCAGAAGTCCAAGATGCAATAACGACTCAAGTTGTTCCTCACCTTAACCAAAGAGATTTAGGGCCAGGGGCACAACATGAGAACTATTTTGGCACCGAATTCAACAAATTCTGTCACGAATGCGAATAGAAACGCTCCATGATGCTCCTGTTTTGTTGCACGAAACCCTTCTTGGGTTACCCTCTGGTAAACTAACATAGCTATGGAAAATCACCATTTTTAATGGGAAAATCCACTATTTCAATGGCCATTTTCAATAGCAAACTTTTTTTTGATCCTCGTACGATGTTTAGGGATGAACTCTTTGCACCTGACACGCAAGGCTTTCAACCACTCGGCCGTTCGAGTGGTGGAGCACCATGGTGTGCAAGAGACCGAAACATACCGAGACCAAAAGAGACAGCTGCAAACCACTAGTGAACTGTGGAAAAACATGGAAAAAAATTGTTTGAAGGGGCAAAGCTTGGAGACATGGGGGATGAGGAATGTTTTTGGAAGAGACTATTTGTTGTTTGAAAACGTTTTGAACGTTGTCTGGACACCAAATTTCGAGTGACATCGAAGCGATGCGGCGAAGGTGCGAACGTGCTGCGTCAGCTGAGGTGCACGAAGCTTTCTGGAACAGACTTTGTGCATCGAGTGGGCACTGCCTGTAGCTACTGCATGTGTCATCTCCCAAGGCAGAGCAGGTGAGATGCATGGACCAATGGTCCACCAATGGTCCTTCATTCACTTGCCAAAGTATGCCAAAGTATTGAGGTCTGTGGGAGGATGGTGCAGACCTGCAAACCAGTGGGGAGTGTTGTTCCTTGACAAATTTTGGGACGCCCGGCTACAACACAGCCTGGAAACCAAGAGCCAAGAGCTTTGTCATGCTTTGCTTACTTTTTGGTTTTCGCCATCCAAGGCCATTCAATTTGATGCTTAGATATGCTTAGTGGATTTAGACTTGTTCCTGGATCATCCTGGATCTGGACCAACTCTCAAGGTGCGGGGTGGGCCTTGTTCCATGTGTCTTCTTTTTTAGGCGACGGGCTATACAACCTGTCAAAAGTGCCATGCTCAGAATTAGCCAAGCTGTGCCGAGCGCTGTGCCGAGCTTTGGGTGAAAGCGGTGAAAGCGGTGAAAGGTACAAGCAGACCTACAATTTGAAGACCGGCGTCGTCCGTTCCTGTGAGTTAAGATATGACATGCACCCTGGCAGCACGACGCCACGGGCAAGGGTACACAGGGTACACCGCCTCAACAGAGCTGTTTGGGTTTCAATGAAGCCACCCAAAGTGACTGCACATGAGGCGTTGCAAAGAATGGCACCAGCTTCAAAATGGTTGAACATGTTTTCTATAGTGTATAGTGATTGAATATAGACAGCAACTGAGCTGCCACTCACGATAACTCCTCACTGCTCCTCGCCACTCCTCACCATTTGTCTCTTTTCGTAGGTGCTGCACGTGTGGTGCTAAGGTACTCCTTCAAGAGCGGTGGCCTTGCACTCAATTGCCCCGAGTACAGAACAACTGGGTTAGATTCAGTTCGATTCGCTCGGCGAACACTGCGCAGGCAATGAAATGCACCCGGACATATTCTCTGGCAGACATGATGTCTGAGGTCAACACGCCAACATCTCTGCTTTTTGGGTCCTTGCCCTGTTCATTCTGTCGCTCTTGGCCTCTTGGCTTGACACTTTTTTGAGGGGCCAAAGAAGTCAACAAAGCTGAAGCCAACTATTTTGGACTTCTTCACATTGCGAAAGCGAATCTCGAGATTTGGACACATTTGGTTATTGCCAAGAATGTACACCATATATCACCATATTCTCAAAGTGGTGAGGTTGATATTGAGCCTGAAGACCGGACAGTCAAGAGATGTGAAAGGTATTGAGCAGAGTCACAGATGCTTCCAGTATCTTGTAGCACAAGAGGCAACAAATTTGTCACTAAATTGTCACCACGTTTATCAACATATTTGTCACCATGTTTGTCTCTTTGTCACCACAACTTTGGCATCGGGCACTGGCATGACGTCTTTGGTCTGAGGAACTTTGAAGGTCTGGCTGTGCCTTGAGACCAAATTGCAATTCTGAGCTGCAAACTATGATGATACTGCAATCATACCTGAAAATACCTTGTACATCATGATTATACATCTACATCTTTATCCTGTGTAATCACAAAATGAATGAGACACGATGAAGGTAAACTTGTTCATATGTTTTTCGTGGCAATTCAGAGTACAGCAGGCCTTTCGTGTCACCAGTGCTTTGACCCTGGCACTTTTCATGCGAAGTCGGTGCCAGTTTGGGCACCGGGCACCGTGCCGTGTGCAGTTTGTCTTTGCTTTCCAATGCTTTGCTCACTTCGTGTTCAGCCAAAAATGTCGAAAATCCTTCACGAGCGACATAAGACGACGTTGAGAGAAGACTTGTGAGATCTGAGATTTTTTTTGCCACTTGAGAATTCATGAGTTGACGGGATATCGAGGGCAGTCCTGTCCCCAGCCTGGGACCCCTCGAACATTGGAGGCTTTAAATATGAACAGATCGAATGACGTTGGGACGGTCTTGGGACGGTCCTAAGTCCATTTTGACTTGGCGGACTTGCGGTGTGGTTGGCTGTGGGTTTGTGTCCAACTCAGGTAATTTCAGCATCAACAAAACCAGTGTTTCAGTGTTTCAGTACTGTTGCGCATCAAGGATTCACTCTCCGAAATTCGTAGCCCTGGTGTGAAGTTCTGAAAGCATCTAGATTCCAGAGATAATTTATATATGAATGTATATATATATAATATTGATACTGGATTCAAATATTCTTGTGTACATGGGTTTCTCAATAAGGAACTTTTGAATCAGCAACCACAGCTTGCCATGACTTTCCGCCTCCCATTTTGGCTCCAGTAATTAGAAAGTTGGGTCCAGGAGGCCACAGGGCCACTGGCCACGCTGGGTCGTTTAGCAGCGGCCAAGGCGGAACAGATTTTTTGCACAGAATGACAAGAAATCTGTTTTGAAAGGATTTGTTTCATGCATTTTTACAGGATTTTTTATTCTTTTGCAAAAGCAACTTGAAATTGAAATGATTTTTTCACGATTTTTCGATGTGTTCGGCATGTTTCATGACCTCCTAATGAGCGCTTGGTTGAACGCGTCCGTCCTGTGCGTCAGGTCGACATTTGGGGCACCGAGGAGCTGTGCGGAGCCCCAGCCATTTGATTCATCAGACTTCCATCAATTTTTCCATCCATTTGCACTTCTCTTTTCATGTTTCTTTCATTTTATCATATTTTATCATATTTTATCATATTTTGTAATTTTTATAAGTATATGATTATCATGATTCACTTTCATTGTTTTTCAGTGTCATCGTTTGTTTCCTTTTCATCTTTTCGTGCAACTTGCCGTTTCATCCAATTCTGCCACCTGGCCAGGCCTGGCAGCTGGACCTGAAGCGACCATGTATGGCGGTCTCTCTGGCTGGGTTTTTGAAAAAAGTCACCAGTTTGCAAACAGAAGTGGCTATTGGTCAAAACCCTGGCACCTAGTGAACCCAAAAATAGCTGGTAAATGGATGTTCATCCCATTAGAATTGATAATAATAGGTTTTGACCCACCCCCAAGTCACGAAGGAGTTGCCGCCAGCCTAGAACTATTGGAACTATTGGAACTGGAGACTTTAGATTCAAGATCGCAAGCAAGTCTTAAGATGCTTTAGACTTTAGATCTTGTTTCCATCCGTTTGAACTGAAGAGTGGTGATCTAGGCAGAATTGAGGCTGTTTCCAAATGAAGATCAGGGCATATTGACAGTGATTTGATTGAACAGAAGATTAAGACCGTTCCCAGAAGTAGCAAGGTGCCTGAGTCATGGCATTTTCTATGTGTTTTCTATGTGTTTTTGCGTTTCTTTTGCGTTTCTTTTGCGTTTCTTTTGCGTTTCTTTTGCGTTTCTTGTGTGACTGCCAGGTGTGGGCATCATGACGCCCAAGGGCTCGGGCACCAACGGTGCCTTGGCAGATCGAGTTTCGATTTGATTCGATCCCAAATAGCAATTACCCTCTGGTTATTTAACAGTTCGCCATGGAAAATCCACCCATTTTTAATAGGTAAACCCAGGTAAACCATCTATTTCTATGAGCCATCTATACCATGGCTATGTTAAATAACCAGATGGTATATATATACACTGTACTTTGATTTATGCGACATTTATGTGTTTTCAATTACTTTGTTTTTTTTTTTCACTTACTCCGAATTGTTGCGAATTGCTGGCTTTGTCACAAAGTATCAAACTCAAGAAGCCATACTCTGGCAGGATCAAATGAATCAAATCCATGTGCTACTTTTTGTCCTTTTTTGCCACTTGGTTTTTGAATCACACCTTTTGCCAGTGCCCAGGCTATGTGCAGAGGAATCTGTCCTTCCTTCCGCGCCAACGCTTGGACTTCAAGGCAACTGCAAGTTGATGGAATCAACGCACAGCACACGGCGCAGCAAAAACTCAGCAGTTCTTTGGGTTTAATCAATTGAATTGGGATTACTCTTTGGATTAATCCCAATTAATCCCAATTAATCCCAATTAATCCCAATTAATCCCAGTTATTACCAATTATTACCAATGAATCAATTAAACCAATGGGTTTCTGCTGGATTCCACTTGGGATATTAAAAAAAAACCGGCCAGCCTTATTTTGGTGCACAAAACCAACCCATCTCGCGGTGACAAAATTTCCCGTCGATCTGAAGATTTCGACAAGGCACAGATTGGCCAGAGCTTCAAGAGCATGACGGGTGACGGCGCCATCAAGGCGAGCGAAATCTGCACTGCACCGAAATCGGCACGACTCAGCGGAGATGTTTGGTGCTGTAACTTACTGGTAATTTAACAGTTTGCTATTGAAAATGGCCCATTGAAATAGTTGATTTGCCCATTAAAAGGGATGATTTTCCATAGCTATGTAAACGTTTACCAGAGGGTAACTTACTGGTGCGTTTTACGCAGGGTTGCTGGATGGGTTGCTGATCCATTTCATCACTCATTTCATCATCCCAGCAACCCCCAGCAACCCATCCAGCAACCCTACGTAAAACGCACCAGTAAGATAAGGCTGTGTTTTCTTTCTCAATATTCGTCATTTGTAAAAAAGTCGTTTCCATTCGATGTCTTTCTCCTATTCTATTTCTTTCTCCGTGTTTCAGGTCCTTGATGGGGGAAGCTCTCATAGGTCAAATAGGCATTCACGGATCCAAATGGGAGGTGTATCAGGGCATCCGTCCCCTCGTCTCAGGTGCGCAAGGCCAACAATGAGCTCTTGATTCACGAGCAGAAAAGAAAGGCGGTCACACAACTTTGTCTTGCAATGTGTCTTTCGCTTTTGCTTCTTGCAACTTCTTGCGAAGTTTTGTGTCTTTGTCTCATATGTCCCTTTAGACGCAGAGATTGAACCAATCAACTTTGTAATTCATTTTGAGCTTTAAGAGGAAAATGTGGGAAGTCATGACAGTCTTGGCCGTGGTCCATGGCCCTCTTCTGTTGTCTTCCTTTGAGTGTTCCAAAATGTGGGACCGGAGCATTGTGTCACAGAGTGTGAGGTGGAAAACGAGCTGCTCAAATTGGAGGCAGAGACTGGAGTTACAACATGTTACAACAACATTTTTGATCACATGTGACAATGTGAGGCCTCGTGTGTCTTAACGATTTTGACGTGTTTTCCTTCGTCTTCATCCGGATTCATTTGGATTCCCGTCAAGTTCAGTCAGATAGCCCTCCAAGGACGAGCTCTTATCTGCTGGGATGCCACAGGCTGAAGTTCAGCCTGAAGCTTAGTCGCCAGTGACATGCGGGGTCAAACGGGGTCATTTTTCAGTCACAACAAGTGCCGCAGTGGCGCCGCAAGGGTGGCAGTTGGCCGAGAACGCAAGCACATGCTCAAAGCAGTGGAGGAGAGGGCGGCGACAGGTTGTGGAAGGATACGACCGATACGACCTGTGAAGCAGGGCCGCGCGGCCGCGCTGTGCAGTGAAGACCATTCTGATCATTCTCCTTATTGTTTAATTTCTGAAAACCCCTAGCTATAAATGATTATAAATGCCTATAACGACTCATGGAATCTTAAAGTTTTTTTTTGATAGTAGAGGTAGAGGCTTTAAATTTTCTTTGCTCGTTGATGTGGCCGTTGCAAGCTACTCCTTGATACTTTCCAGGGTGTCACAAGGGGCACTCCGATGCTTACCAGTTCACATCTTTCACGACGTTTTCCAACGTTTTTTAAATCCAAGATCTATGTTCACAAATGTATCCACAGTGTGAAACTGTACTATATATATTATATTAGTATGTTTCTATGCATCTATATTATGTCATATTTCAAGATATTTCACAGATTTCACAACTGCCAGGATGGTGCCCTCCGCTATCACTCGGAGCTGGAAAAGGCTTCATCGCATCAGCAGGTGCCGAGAGAGCGAACTCCGATATCCAGAGATCTTGGCGAAACGTGTCAAAAAAGTCAGAATCACTTTGCGAAATCGTGTCTAATTTTTTAAATATGCTATATATAAAGGTTATATAAACATTTTTTAAGTGCTTTCACAGAGTGCGTTCACTTTTGAGATTCAAGATATTCAAGGCCCTCGAAAAGGAGAAGGAGCTTCTGAAGCAGCCTAGCAGAAGATAGCAGGGGGTGTGACCGATAAGAACTTTGTCTTGGTCTTGTATGGTCTTGTAGGCGTCCCGCAGGGTCCCGATCTGAATGTGCCAATTCACTGGTTCGTTTTTTTTGGGGGATTATCCCAACACAGATTTGGGTCGTGTAGGTAGCCACATCTTGCTTTCAACACAAGAGTCAAGTTTGAAGTCAGTTTGAACAAACCCGAGTGGCTCTGACTATTAATTGATGTTTGTTGATGTTTGTTTCTTGATATTTATTGATGTTTGTTGTGTCTGTTTGCTTCGCGATTTCTTTGCGACCAAGGTTTGAAAAGGCCGTTGGCATCGATACCCGTTCGCGCGTGGTGGGTGCTGCCTTTGATCAGGAACTCCAGGCGGAAAACGCCGTTCGCTGATTTGTTCTTCGCCGGTGTGGATCACAGGTTGCATATGGTTGCAACGCATTGAACAGATTTGAACAGATTTGCACAGATTTGCATAACTGGCATTTGCCACAGCGCACAGAACAAACCCACGCGATGTTTCAACTGATAGCTTTGCAAAATGCATTGTTATACATATACACCCAGGTTGATAAACTATATAATTATGTTATATTATTATATTAGATATATTAGATATAGTAGATATATTAGATATATAAGATATAGTAGATATATTATTTATTATATATATATATATTATGTGTTTTCTCCAGTCACGTGTTTCCGGTCACGGTCACGGTCAAGGCACAGCTGAAGTTGGAGCGGCTACAGCAGAAGGCGGAGCAGGAACAGGCTCGCCTCGAGGCCCAGAAAAAGGCTGAGAAGGCGCCGCTTCGGTCGATGTCGGTCGCCCGGGGTTTTCCCCGGGTTCGATGCGAAACACCATGGTTTCCTGCAGATGGTAAAAGGAGGGTTGGAAAGCCATGTTGGGTTGGAAAGCCATGTTTTTTTATGCAGGAAATAATTCTGTGATGTTTCTGTTTTTTCGGAATTCTACACTTTGAAGTGTCACAAGGCACAGAAACGGGCTGAAGAGCTCCGGAAGAAAGCAGAGAAGGCAGGCACATAAGTGCGCACCAATCACGAGTGTCGCAAGATCAGACTTCACACTTCCAAGGCACCGGATATGAGACGTATGAGAGACCTCCAGAACAGATGTGAACAAGACATCGCGCAGCCGTCTTTCACAGAGTCGGATGTTGAGGCGAAGAAAAAAGCCGAAGCCAAGCTGGAGAAGCTGAAGGCCAAACAGGAAAAGTCCGGAAGCCGAGTGGCATGGCTGTGGCATGGCCGTGGCACTGCATGGAAAAGAGAGACGTCCGATTTTTAATCTGTGGCCAGTGGCCAGAAGGGACCGTACCTTTGGGAGATTGGTAGAAGTAGAAGTTCATTGAAGGAGAAACATAGGTAACCCATAGGTATCATAGGAAGCTTTGCCAACATGAAACGGGCTGAAACGGGTTGTGAAATTCCAAGGGATATGGACGGATTGCATCGAGCAAAATTCTCGCAGCTGGACAGAACTTTCTAAGGCAGCGAGTGAAGGAGGAGGAAAAGGCGCAGATTCTCAACGCGCTGCCGTGGTTTCTGTTTGTCTCTGACTTTGGGATATCTTCTGTGCGACTCAGTGGCATTGCAGCTGCCAATTTGGCTTTAATGCTGCCCTCAGCGTCCCAAAAGTCTTCTGTTTGCTCCCTTGCTCCCTTTCCGATTTTTTTCTCCCGTTGGCAAGTGACTGGAAGCGGGGTTTTCGGTGTCTCCATTGCTCGTTCGACTTCATGGTAGGCAGCCAAGCTGAAGGAAGAGTTGCAGGAAGCTGCAGCAGCTGTTAAGGTGGGGATGTTCAGATAAATGATAAAACCATCAACCCTTGCCAGTAAATCTAGATGAAGCTAGTCAATAGGCTTAGTTTTGGCGAAGAAAGATGGACTTTGCATGTTGTAGATGTACAATGACATAGGTGTGGTTACGTAAAAGGACACAAGTGTGAGTTGAGTTTGCACATGTTTACAGTTCCGGATTCAATGATATGTATGATTCAATATAATATTACAAACTATTACAAATATATACAGTATTTAATTATAATATATACAATCTATATAGTTCAATATTACAATATAGGGATATATATATATATGTACAGTATATTTAACACGTATTACTAACATATCTCATTTTTAGCCCCATCCTTATCTCGCCCAGGATGAGGAACCAGAGCCTCCGAAGCCAAAGCCACTCAGGTCTCTAAGCGACTTGTATTTGCACAATGCACATATTACAAAGTATTACCAGTAGTACCGCGCAAGGCGGTGGCGGAAGTTTCAAAAATAGGAAACCTAAAGGAGAGGTTGGTTGTTGTGAATCACGGATGGCAGAGCGAATCCACTGATGGACCGAAAGGTGGTTGGAGCTGTGTTTTTTCGAGTGGTTGTAGTGGTTGCAGTGGTCACCTCACCACAACTGCTGGATGTAGTGTGGTGTAATTAGTGCAGCTGTAGTTGTAGTTGTAGTGTAGTGTAGCGGAGTTGTACTTGTAATGTAGTGCAATGATTAGTGTAGTGAAGTTGCAGTTGTAGTTGTGGTAATTTGTGTAGTGTAGTGTAGTGTGCTGTAGTGTTGTGTACTGTAGTGTGGTATAGTGCAGTCTAGTGTAGTGTAATGTAAAGTAGTGTAGTTGTAGTTGTAGTGTAGTCTAACTAGTGTAGTGAAGGGTAGTGCAGTGCAATGTAGTGGTTGTGGTAGTTGCAGTTGCAGTTGTAGTGTAATGTAATGTAATTAATGTAGGGTAGTGTAGCTGTAGTAGTTTTTTTTGTTGTTGTTCTTGTTGTAGTGTACTGCATGGTAATTAGTGTAGCCTAGTGTAATGTAGTGTAGTTGTAATTGTAGTTGTAGCTGTGGTGGTAGTGGTGGTGGTAGTTTTGGTTGTAGTAGTGGTGGTGGTGGTGGTGGTAGTAGTCGTCGTCGTCGTCGTCGTGGTAGTGGTAGTGGTAGTGGTAGTGGTAGTGGTAGTGGCAGTGGTAGTGGTAGTGGTAGTGGTAGTGGTAGTGGTAGTGGTAGTGGTAGTGGTAGTGGTAGTGGTAGTAGTGGTAGTAGTAGTAGTAGTTGTAGTAGTTGTAGTAGTAGTAGTAGTAGTAGTTTGTCGTTGTTTGTTGTTGTTTGTCGTTGTTTGTTATTTATTGTGATTGTTTGTTTTCGTTTGTTGTTGTTTGTTGTGCTTTGATGTTGTTTGATGTTGTTGTTGCTGGTGTTGTTGTTGT